>Ga0233395_1001131_pt1 | contig 13189 bp, 10 predicted proteins | sample 27DmetaG_FD_186029 | JGI IMG/M metagenome (GOLD analysis project Ga0233395, IMG submission 186029) | Seawater microbial communities from Monterey Bay, California, United States - 27D | ecosystem: Environmental > Aquatic > Marine > Coastal | place: USA: California | collected 2016-10-12 | reverse complement strand
CCAGTTTCCAAAAGAACACTATTAACACCCATTGCATCTCCAAGCACCTCTTTTAATTGTGTATTCCAAAGAACTTCAATTTTTCCATTTTTTTCTTCTTTAAACACTCTTTCTTGAAGTATTTTTTCAGCTCTTAACTCATCTCTTCTGTGAACTAAATAAACCTTTGAGCATATTCTTGATAAATAAAGGGCTTCTTCAACAGCAGTATTACCGCCTCCAACTACTACAACTTCTTGATCTTTATAAAAAAATCCATCACAAGTAGCACATGCAGAAACACCCCTGCCTAAAAATTCGTTTTCAGAGGGCAAGCCTAAATACATCGCGCTTGCACCAGTAGAAATTATTAATGAATCACATGTATAAGTATTTGAACCTATTAATTTAAAGGGCTTTGAAGTGAAATCGACTTTGTTAATATGATCATTAACTATCTCAACACCAAATTGTTGAGAATGTTTTTTCATTCTATTCATTAGTTCTGGTCCTTGGAGACCATCACTATCTCCAGGCCAATTTTCAACATCAGTTGTTGTCGTAAGTTGACCACCTTCTTGTGAGCCAGCAATTATTATTGGATTAAGACTAGCCCTTGCAGCATATATACTTGCAGAATATCCTGCAGGACCTGAACCTAATATGATTAATTTGTTATGATTATTTGTCATGATAGTGATTATAATTGAATATAAACATTTTTGACTGATTAAACATATAATTTATAAATAATAACAACTTAATAAACATAATGATTTCTAATTACGTTAAAAATACACTATTTAATTTTCTAAGTTATTTCTTAATTGCTTTTTCTTTGTATATATTTATAGCTTTGGTTTCTTATGATCCTTCAGACCCAGCCTTTTTTAACAAAACATCTTCTATACATATAAATAATTTAGGTGGTCCTTTGGGAGCAAATGTTTCAGATTTTTTATTTACTATTTTTGGGCAAGCATCATTTTTAATTTTATTAATTGGGATTGTTTGGGCCATCCAGTCAATTTTTTTTAAAGATCAATACAACTCTAAAATTAAAATTTTTATAAGGCTTATAAGTTCATTAATTTTTCTTATAAGCTTTTGTTCAATTCTTGAATATTATTTTGATAACAATAGTGGAGGGTACATAGGAAAAATTATTTTTATTAATTTATCAAATACCATTGGCTTTATTGGAAGTTTAGTTTTTTTAGTTATATTTATAATACCTTCTTCTTCTTTATCTTTTAATTTTTCTTGGCTTAAAGCTGTTGAGATGTTTGGATCTATTTTGATTAAATTTATCTTCAAAATAAAATCCTTTTTAGTTATTTTAATTAGTAATAGTTCGACTAATTTTAAGAATTCTATCAATAAAATAAAAGAATCTAGATCTTTGAAAGTCGCAGTAAAAAAAGAATCTGAGGCATTGAAAGCAAAGATTGTTTCAACCGACACAAAGATTAAACCTAAGAAACAAATTATCACCAACAAAGACGAGCCTAAACAACCAGATCTTTTAAATGCAGATGAGCTAAAAATAACAGAGATTGAAAGTAAAGAGTTGCATAAAGAAAAAACTGAAGAAAAAACAATTATGCCGAGTACTGCACTTTTGGATAGAGCTTTAGATGATGGTACGTCACTTACTCAAGATGAACTTAGTCAAATAGCTTCATTATTAGAAACTAAGCTTGAAGAGTTTGGCATAGAAGCCTCAGTAGAATCAGTCTTACCAGGACCAGTTGTAACAAGGTTTGAAATTCAACCAGCGCCTGGAACTAAGGCAAGTAAAATTACAAATATTGCTCAAGATATTGCAAGATCTCTCTCTGTTAGCAGTGTAAGGGTAGTAGAGGTCATAGAAGGAAAATCATATGTAGGCATAGAAATACCCAACACAAATAGAAAAATGGTTAGGCTTACTGAAATTTTATCATCACAAGCATTTAAAAAATCGCCATCAAATCTTACATTAGCACTAGGTCATGACATCTCAGGAAATCCAGTTGTTGTAGATTTGGCAAAGATGCCACATTTATTAGTTGCTGGCACAACGGGTTCGGGTAAGTCTGTTGGTGTAAATGCAATGCTGTTAAGTCTTCTATTTAAGTCAGATCCCAAAGACGTTAGATTAATTTTAATTGATCCTAAAATGCTTGAATTATCTGTTTATGATGGAATCCCTCATCTATTAACACCAGTCATTACTGATATGACAGATGCATCGAATGGCCTTAGGTGGTGTGTTGTCGAAATGGATAGAAGATATAAGTTAATGTCATTGATGGGAGTAAGAAATTTAGCAGGTTTCAATAAAAAAATTGAAGATGCAGCAGCAAATGGAAAACAAATTATAAATCCCCTTCATCCAGAAGATGAAGAGTATTTAGAGGTATTACCATCCATAGTAGTTGTGGTTGATGAATTTGCTGACATGATGATGTTAGTTGGAAAGAAAGTTGAACATTTAATTGCAAGAATTGCTCAGAAAGCTAGAGCTGCTGGCATACATTTAATACTAGCAACTCAAAGACCATCTGTTGATGTTATTACAGGCTTAATTAAAGCAAATATTCCAACTCGAATAGGATTCCAGGTTTCAACAAAAATTGACTCGAGGACTATTTTAGATCAGGGAGGTGCGGAGCAGCTTCTTGGTTATGGTGATATGTTATATCTTCCGCCTGGTGTTGGTGTGCCGGTTAGAGTTCATGGAGCCTTTGTTGGGGATGACGAGGTGCATAGAGTTGTTAATGATTGGAAATCAAGGGCGGAACCTGATTATATAGATAGTATAGTTTCATCAGCTCAAGAAACTGGACCAATTCCAGGCTGGTCGGGTTCTGAGACTTCATCATCAGAAGATGCTGATGAACTATATGATGAAGCTGTCAATTTTGTTTTAGAGTCTAGAAGAGCATCGATTTCTGCAGTTCAAAGAAAGCTAAGGATAGGCTATAACAGAGCTGCACGCTTAATTGAAACGATGGAAGAGGCTGGTCTTGTTTCTGAGATGGGTAGTAACGGCTCAAGAGAAGTATTAGTCCCAAAAAGAGATTGATTTGAAACTATTTTTCACCATCCTTTCATTATTATCTCTCAATCTAATCTCTGATGATGTGCTTAATACATTTAATTCATTTATTCAAAATGATTTATTATTTTCTCAGGAGACTGAAATTAATTTAAATGAGATTACATATTCTGAAGGATACATTCAACATAAGGACGAAATTATTGAAATTTTTATTGATACACCCTTCAAAGAAAAGTACACAATTGAAAATGATAAACTAATAGTTTTTGATTTTGAGTTTAACCAAACACAAACTTTTCCTATCTCAAATAATGAATCTGTACTAATAAATGTTTTAAAACTTGGTGCAAAATTAAATCAGGTAAAAGATCTAACGGATAAGTCATTTAAGATTAACTTTAACAAAGAGTTTTTATATATCGAATTATTATCTGATAATATTTTTGAAATTACATATAAAGATAATATGAATTTCAATAATGTTATTACCCTAAAAACAATTAATTCATGAATATCTTTTTCATTGGTATCGGGGGAGCACTAGGTGCTGTTACAAGATATTTAATCAATGAATTTTTCATTAAAAACATCCCTGTTGATTATCCTTTTGGCATACTTTTTATAAATGTTTTGGGTTGTTTTTTTATCGGTTATTATCTTGGTGCGAGCACATTATTTAAAGACGAACAATATTATTTATTTGTAGTTGGTTTCTTGGGGTCTTTCACAACAATGTCTGCTTTTACATACCAGACTATAAATATGTTAAACACCAATATATTGATTGCTAGTTCATATATAATTGCTACTATAATTTTAACAATTGCTTCAACATACTATGGGGCCAGTATTTCAAAGTAAATGATAGATATAAAACATTTAAGAAATAATATTGATGAAGTAGAAAATTCACTAGCTCGAAGAGGTTATAAACTTGATATAGACAGATTTATCAATCTAGATGCTGATAGAAAATCTCTTCAAGTTGAGGTTGAAACTTTACAATCAGATAGAAAAAATCTTTCAAATGATTTTGGTAAATTAAAATCTTTAGGAGAGGATACAAGTGATCTAAAGAAAAAAATTGATTCTATTAATGTCTCATTAAAAATTAAAAATGAATCCCTCAATGCAATTCTAGAATCTATTCACACTATCTTGTTAAATATTCCAAATATTCCTCATGAATCTACACCAAGTGGAGAAAATGAGAGTGAAAATGTTGTTATAAGAAGCGTCGGCAAGATAACCTCTACCAACAAAATTGATCATATCGATATAACAACAAAAATTGATACTGATCTAGCTGCTAAGTTAGCAGGTACTAGATTTGCTGTGCTTAAAGGAAGTATGGCTAAGCTTCAAAGAGCTTTAATTTCATTTATGTTGGATATTGCTTCTAAAAATGGATACGAAGAATACTATCTTCCATATATGGCCAATAAAGACTCTTTAATAGGAACTGGTAATTTACCAAAATTTGAAGAAGATCTATTTAAAACTTCTGAATCATTATACCTAATTCCAACGGCCGAAGTTCCGCTAACAAATATTTACAGAGATGTTTTGATTGACGAAAGTGAGTTGCCCATAAAACTTACAGCTCATACTCCATGTTTTAGATCAGAAGCTGGAAGTTACGGAAGAGATACGAAGGGTTTAATAAGACAACATCAGTTTGAAAAGGTAGAGCTATTCAAAATTACAGATCCCAGTTCTTCTATGACAGAGCTTGAGGGGCTATTAAAAAATGCAGAAGAAATTCTACAAGCATTAGAGCTTCCATATCAAGTAGTCCAGCTTTGCGCAGGTGATATCGGTTTTTCATCATGTAAAACATACGATATAGAGGTTTGGATGCCCAGTCAGAATAAATACAGAGAAATATCATCATGTTCAAATTTTGGAGATTTTCAAGCTAGACGATCTAATTTGAAATACATATCTGAGAATAAAAAATATTTTGCTCATACCATTAATGGCTCAGCTCTAGCTGTTGGTAGAACATTAATTGCTTTAATAGAAAATAACTATAATGACGAAGATAGATCAATAACTATTCCAATTTCACTTCAATCATTTGTGGATTGCGATAAGATTTTTGTTGATTAGTACTTTTTTAACAAAAAAAGTGTATTTGTTAGACGAAATGTTATTTTTATCTGTATAATATTTTTAATCTAATACTTTAAAGAGGGTATATCTTATTATGAACAAATTTAAACAATTATCATTGTCTATTTTTCTTATTTTCTCATCATCTGCTTTTGCAGTTACTACTACTTCTGATGTTAAAGGAAATTTAGTTGATGAAAACGGTAATGCACTTTCAGGTGTTGCAATAACAGTGACTTATGAAGCTACAAATTCTGTTAAAACTGTTTCAACAGATGAAAATGGGGATTTTTACGCTGCAAATTTAAAAGCTGGAGGTCCATACACAATTGCTGCTGGTAACTCTAAGCTTTCAGATGTTTTTCTATCTATTGGTAAGACTGCAAATGTAAAATTAACCCTTTCATCTTCAGCATCTATCGAAGATGTTGTTGTAACAGCATCAAAACTTAACGTTGTTGATACGACTTCTGGTCCTAGTTATGTATTTTCAAGTGCTGATCTTGCTAATACAGCTGCTTACGACAGAGATATTAAAGAAGTATTAGCTCAGCATCCATCAATATATATTAATGACGCAGATAACAAAGCTATGCAATGTGCAGGTAATAATTCTAGATTTAATGGCCTTACAGTTGATGGTATAGCACTTAATGATACTTTTGGTCTTAATTCAAATGGTTACCCTGCTGAAAGAATGCCTTTCTCATATGATGCTATCGACCAAGTTGCGGTAGAGTTTGCACCTTATGATGTTCAATATGGTGGGTTTTCAGCTTGTGTTATCAATGCTGTAACTAAATCTGGAACTAGTGAACTTACAGGTAGTTTTTTCTATGAAATGACTAACGATGATCTTACAGGTGACACAACTGAAGCTTCAAAGTTAACCATACCAGTTTATGACGAGGCTAAATACGGTTTCACAGTCGGTGGGCCAATTCTTCAAAATTCACTTATTACTGGTGATATGTATTTCTTCGCATCATATGAAAAATATGATGACCAAGATCTTGGTGAATACGGATATGCTGGTTCAGGTATGCCTAGTGAGCTAGCTTGGTTATCAAAAGCTGACTATGACAGGATAGCAACTATTGCTAATGATGTTTATGGCTTTGATCCAGGTGGACTTCCTTCAGCGCTTGATTCAGAAAGTGAAAAGTTACTAGTGAAAGTAGATTATTACATAAATGATAATACACGTGCTGTATTTACATATAACTCTAGTGAAGGGTTCACAAACCAACCTTCAGATGCTTCTCCAACTGAGTTTGAATTTGCTAATCACTTCTATAAAAGAGGAAATGATTTAGAGTCATATATGCTTAAAGTTTTCTCATCAATTGGTAATGTAAACACTGAATTTAAATATAGTTCAACTGAATTGAATAATACTCAAGTTGGCCTTGGTGGTTCATTTGGTGACTTTCAGATATCTGGTGTAAATGGCGGTAAAGTTTATTTTGGTGGTACTGACGATTCAAGACAAAACAACAAAATGAATACTGATGCCACAACAATTGCTTTTATTGGTGATTATCAAATGAATAATAGTGTTTTATCATTTGGATATGAGTTACAAGAAAACACTATCTTTAACTTATTTATGCAACAATCAGTAGGCGGTGAGTGGGACTTCAGAAGTATTGATGATCTAGAAAATGGAATAGTTGAATTAGACTTTCAAAATACCGCTACTTTAAACCCAAATGACGCATCAAAAGAATGGACTTATGATGTAACAACATTATTTGTTCAAAATGAGGTCGCAGTCTCTGATGACCTAGATATATCTTATGGTGTCAGATATGAAAAATATGGTGTAGGCGAAGGTCCTCTAGAAAACTCAGAATTTGTTGGAAGATATGGTTATTCTAATGCAGATACATTTGATGGTGCTGAGGTAATTATGCCAAGAATATCATTTAGTTATAGAGTTAATGATACTGAATACTATGGTGGTTATGGAGTATTTTCAGGTGGTAACCCATCTGTTTGGTTCTCTAACAACTATTCTAATAATGGCATAACCATTCAAAATGGAGATGGTAATTATGATTTAGGCTTTGGTGATAGTAATACCGATGGATTTGTAAACATAGTTGTAATTGGTGAAGATGCTGCGGGAGATGACATTCTTGATAGAGTGCCAACAACATATTGTAATGTAGATGGCTCCGCATCTTCACAAGGTGCTGGTTATGCAATTCCATGTTCTGCAATAGCTAAGGTTCAAAGTGGATCTGCTAATGGAGATACAAATTCATTTGATCCGGACCTAGAAATGCCAACATTTAAAAAGCTTTCCCTTGGTATGAAAAGACAAATGGGTGAGTATGATGTGAGTGTTGACTTGATGTACACAAGAAACAAGAATCCATTTTATGTATACAACTTAGCAAATACATTTAGAGAGTATGGTCCAACAGGCCATGCATTATTCGATACTATTAGTTGGGGTGGTGAAGGTGATTATTCGCTTGCAAACTCAGGTAGTACTCCAAAAAATGTAGTTTTCTCAGTAAATGCTAGTAGATCATTTGATAATGATGTTGATGTAACATTTGGTTATACAAATACTGATGCTCAAGATGTTCATCCTATGTCATCAAGTGTTGCTTACACCAATGCTAATGAAAATTTAGTTACTTTAAATCCAAATGATCCAACTCCAGCTAGGTCTAATTGGGAGATAGAACACAGATTTGTAAGTACAGTTAATTGGATGGTAAACGACAAAACAAACGTTTCTGTTTTTTATCAGCTAGCTAGTGGTAATCCTTATTCATTATCAGCTTATGCAGATAAAGAAAGAAACGCGCCAGCTTCTGAAGTCTTAGGGCTTGCTCCTGTATGGAGAACCTCTGACTTTCCATCAGTACCATTATATATTGGTGAAAATGCCACATATGATGAAACAGCTACAGGTTTAACAGCAATGGATCCAGGTTTATATGGTAGAAATGAATTCACTTCTGACTGGTCTTCAAGAGTTGATTTAAAAGTTACTCATAGTCCAATGGACAATCTTGATGTATACATGGTTGTTAAGAACTTAGGAAACCTAATTAATAGTGAGTGGGGTGCCTATAAAAGATCTGCATCTGCTAATGGTGTAGCTACATCAAATTGGGCTGCAGATGGAACTGTCACTTACACAGATTACTCAGTTCCTAATGTTAATCAGGTGATAGGATCAGCTTCTATATGGAATATTAAACTCGGTTTTAAATATTCATATTAATAAGAGCTTATTTAAAAAGGGCAGATATAACTGCCCTTTTTTTTGTTAGAATTATTTAATGGAATCAATACCAAGAATATCATTCAATGATTTAAAAGATAATAATGCGTTGGCTATCTCTAATCTGTCAGATGCTCTCAACGAAAATGGATTCTTTTCAATTTATGATCATCCAGTAAATAAAGATCTTATTAAAAAATGTTATGACAAATCAAAAGATTTTTTTGCACTTTCCGAGGATAAAAAGTGTGCATATGCATTTCCAAATATAGCAGGAGCAAGGGGCTACACTCCATTTGGAAAAGAAACTGCACTTGGTGAGGACGTTCCAGATCTAAAAGAGTTTTGGCATCATGGACCAGTTATAGATACATCCTATGACACAAGAATTCCTGAAAATATAATCATAAATGAAATTGAGAAATTTAATTCAATATTTGATGATTTATTTATCTCTCTAAATAGTTTGGGTATTGATTTATTATCATGTATAGCGCCAATAATTGGACTAGACAAAAATTATTTTGATTCTTGGGTAAATAACGGTAATTCATTATTGCGTATGATTCACTATCCACCCTCAAATAATTCAAATATTTATCGAGCGAGGGAACATTGCGATATAAATTTGATTACACTTTTAATTGGCGCTGAAGAGAAAGGCTTGGAAATAAAAGATAAAAATAATACATGGATAGAAGTAGAAGCTGATCAAGATGATATTGTTTGCAACATTGGTGACATGATGCAATTAATTACAGACGGTAAGCTTAAAAGTACACCTCATAGAGTTATTAAATATCTAACAGATATTCCTAAGTCTAGATATAGTATTCCTTTCTTTTTACATCCCTCACCAGGTACTTTGCTAAAATCTATATACGATCATAAAGATAAGGGTGTATTAGCTCATGATTTTCTTGATGAAAGGTTAAAAGCTATTAAGCTATACTAGTCTCATGAATTACTTAAATTTTTTTCATATTATCTTTGGATTTATTGGCCTAATCGTTTTAGCATTTCCTTTTTCTGTTAATTATAGAAACATAAAGTATAAATATATTTTATACGGTATAGTCTCACAACTAATATTAGCTGCGATATTGCTTAAGGTTCCATTTGTAATTAGTTTTTTTGAGCTTCTTGGTAATGGAGTAACTGTTCTTCAGAATGCCACAATTGAAGGTGCAAGTTTTGTTTTTGGATATCCACCCTCTGATACTTCTTATGTTTACAGATCATTATTAGAAACATTTGCATTTGGTGTATTGCCTTATATTATTGTTATGTCATGTATATCGGCGATATTGTGGTATTGGGGAGTCCTTCCTTTTATTGTTAAGATTATTTCTCGAGCTTGTCAAAAACTCTTTAATATAGGCGGTCCTGTTGGTCTTGGAGCAGCAGCTAATGTCTTTATTGGTCAAGTAGAAGCACCATTACTAATCAAACCATTCGTTAATAAATTATCTAATAAAGAATTGCTAATTTTGATGACAGCTGGAATGGCAACAGTAGCTGGTTCTGTGATGGTTGCATTAATAACTATCTTAGAAGCCCAGTTTCCAAATGAAAACTTAATTCAACATTTTTTAACAGCATCAATACTTTCAATCCCTGCAGCAATCATGTATGCCAATATTATGATTCCTTCTGATGGAACTACTGATTCTGATAATACAAACACTGATAAAGTTTATAAAAGTACAATGGATGCTATAACAAGTGGTACTGCCCAAGGTACTGGTATTGCAGTGAGTGTTGGTACTATTTTAATAGCTGTGATTGCGTTAGTTTATATAGCAAATTCATTGCTAGGTTTTATTGGTAGCTTTTTTGGTATAGGTCTTTCAATAGAGATGTTGCTTGGTTATATATTTGCACCAATTACATGGCTGATGGGAATACCTTGGAATGAGGCTGTTATAGCGGGTGAATTGCTCGGAGTTAAAACTACATTAAATGAATTTGTAGCCTATCCGGCTCTAGCCAGTCTTGAAGAAGGTCTCTTATCTGATAGGTCAAAGCTTATTACTTTTTATAGTTTATGCGGGTTTGCTAATTTTTCATCTGTTGGCATTTTGATATCAGGCATAGGTGCCATGGCTCCAGAAAGGAAAGATGACTTAATAAATGTTTCTTTTAAAGCTTTAGTTGCAGCCACACTAGCATCGTGTATGACGGGTTTGGTAGTTGGATGTTTTATTTAATTATTTATTACAATAAATAAATTCAAGTAAGAAGCAAAAAATAACCATATAACATATGGTATAAAAAGTATTGCAGACAGCTTGTCTAGTCTATAAAAATCAATACTTAACTTGATATTAAGCCCTATTAGATACCAAATATTCAAAAGTGCTAATATCGGCATATGAAATGCAAAGAATATCCAAGACCATATAGCATTAAAAAATAATTGAAATAAAAATAAATTCCTTGTGTATGGAAATGTTCTATATGCTGACACTGACATCAGAAAGTATAAAATAGGCCACACTATACCAAATACAAATCCGGGTGGATTAAGAGGCGATTTATTAAGAGATTGATACCATACATCGTTGCTAGTGTCAGCAGACGACATTCCACCCAAAACCAATGCAAGGAGTACAAAAAAGAAAATTGAGGCTTTTTTATTAATCAACAATAGTTATCTTTTTCTAAAAAAACGAGTGAAGGTGTTTGTTAGATCTTTTAAAAAAGTTGAACCTTTTGGTCTAGCTTCTATAAAAATATAAAATCCTACAAAAATTGCACTAAAAATAAAAACCCAAACTGCATCATATTCACCCATGGTCTTATTATAATAGTTTTATATTTTTATATGTTGCTAAATTTAAACTTTTTCTACAATAATTGAACAAATAGAATACCCAGCCCCAAAAGAGCATATAACACCTTTATCACCACTATCAATATCGTTATTTAAGTGAAAAGCAAACATTGACCCAACGGATGCTAAATTTCCAAATTGTTCAATTGGCATAGGGGTAATGCTTGAATCAAATTCGTCTTTATCAAGGATTTTTGAAGCAATGAGTCTTATCATTTTTCCATTAGCCTGATGAAGCCAAAATCTAGATATTTCAGATGGTTCAATATTATTGTGTTTTAATTGATTTGTAATTAATGCTGCAACTAGAGGGCATACTTCTTTAAAAACGCTTCTACCATTTTGATGAAATAGCAGTTCATTATCATCTTTATTATCAATAGCTGCACGATTCAAATAACCAAAGTTGCTTCTAATATTATTAGAGAATTGAGTGTGAAGTTTTCTATCTAATATTCTAAACTTTTTTGATGACTTACTATCTTTTTGAATAATTGTTGCAACGCAACCATCACCAAAAATAAAATGTTTATCTCTATGTGTAAAGTTTACAAAAGGTGTCGATATTTCAGGGTTTATAACAAGTATGGTTTTAGCTAATCCAGAAGCTATATCACTATATGCATTATTTATTGCAAATGTTGTAGATGAACACCCAACAAGCATGTCATATGCATATCCGGTTATATTTAATTCTTTTTGAATTTCTATAGCAACAGCAGGGTAGTTTCTTGGTGCATGTGAGGTTCCTACAATTACAGCATCTATTTCTTCAGAAGAAATATTTGCTTGATTCATAGCATCTTTTGCTGCTTTTATACCTGCATCAGCGTGAATGGATAGTTTTTCAGGGTCTTCATTTATGACCTTAGGCATCATTCTATTTATATCAAGAATTCCTTCTTTGTCTATGACATGCCTCGATTTAATACCTGATGCTTTTTCAATGAACTCAACAGAGGATTCAGACATTAAATCTAGAGAACCATTACTAATAGCTTCTTGATTATCAGCATTAAAGTTCTTTACGAACTCATTATAAGATCTAACCAGTTCTTCATTCGTTATAGAATCTTTTGGGTACCAAATACCAGTTCCTGCAATATGAATATCAGACATAATGTATAGTTTATAATTATTGTAAGATATTATAAATTATTGATATGAATATAACTAATACAAAATATTATGAGTCAATTTCCTCCAACCCAAGACCTAATGGTTTAATAGTAATCAGTCATGGTATGGCTGAACATATTGGTAGGTACTCTTGGATTACAAAGAAACTAAATCAGGATGGTTTTCATGTGATTGCAAATGATCATCTTGGTCACGGTGAATATATTAGGCAAGGTCACATTGCGGGTTATTTCAAAAAATTAGATGGCTGGAAGTCTGTAACAGAGGATTTAGCTAATACCATTGATTATGCGAAAACAAAATATCCCAATTTATCGGTATTTGTTCTTGGGCATAGTATGGGTTCTTGGGTTGCACTTTCTATTCTTAACAATAAATCTGATATTAATGGAATGATCCTTACAGGTTCATCTAAGATACCCAAAGTATTAATCCTATCTCAATTATTAATTATAGAACTAGAGATACTTTTAAAAGGCGATAAGGGGATTAGTTTATTTCTTGATAATATTACCTTTAGAAAATTTAACAATGCTTTTAAACCTAATACATCACCCAATGACTGGTTATCATCAGATATAACTAGTGTGGCTAATTATACCGATGACCCATTATGTGGTTTTAAAGTCACTAATGGTTTATGGAAGGATCTATCTTATGGCTTACTAAGCATATTTAATAAAAATTTTTATTCAAAAAAAAATGAAAATATTCCCATCTTATTAATGACCGGTGAAAATGATCAAGCAACTCAGGGTTCTAAATTAACATTACATTTATATAATTTTTTAAGCTTAATATTTAAAAATGTCAGTTTTAAAGTTAT
>Ga0233395_1001117_pt1 | contig 13272 bp, 13 predicted proteins | sample 27DmetaG_FD_186029 | JGI IMG/M metagenome (GOLD analysis project Ga0233395, IMG submission 186029) | Seawater microbial communities from Monterey Bay, California, United States - 27D | ecosystem: Environmental > Aquatic > Marine > Coastal | place: USA: California | collected 2016-10-12 | reverse complement strand
TCAAACTATTTGAATCACTATCACTCCCTTCCCATCCCACAAACTCATACCCCTCATTTGGAGTAGCTGTAATGGTTACTTCTGTCCCTTCATCATATGTCCCCCCTTCAGATGATACAGTTCCTCCTTCTCCAGCTGTAACTTCTAAAGTGTATTGTGTTGGAGCTGGAGGTTCAGGTTCTGGAGTTTGAATAATACTAGGAGGAGGTGTAGTGTCCTCTTCTTCTGTGGAGCAGCTGAAAACGAATACAAATGCCATTAGAAGTATTGTTGATAGGAGGTATAGTTTTTTCATATTCTAAATATAAAGAATCTTCAGATTACACTATCATTTCACACCAACTTCCCTATAAAGAAAACCAATTTTATTTACAGGAGCGGGGGTATGATTTTAGAATTTTTATTCTGGATTTTTTGGGGAAAACTGACAGTAATTACTGACAGATTTTGGTCATTTTACTGTCAATTTAGTGTCAGTTTCTATATATTTAGTGATTATTAATAGTCAGGGGGGTTAATATTATTTTCTCTGTCTCATTGGCTAAGCCCAATAAAAAAAGGCCTTCAGATGAAGACCTTTAGAGTAGCGAGGGCAGGACTCGAACCTGCGACCTTCGGGTTATGAGCCCGACGAGCTACCACTGCTCTACCTCGCGATTTGAAATGCAAATGTAATTAATTATACGGTCCTGTACAAGACAAGTTATAAATTCTAAATAAGGCTCTTTTTTTTAAAAGCTAATGAGTTTAAACTTTTTAATCGTGATGAGGTATTAAAACACTTCTATTGATTTAATAAAAAAACTTACAGCAAAAGAATCTTTTTAATTCGAGTATGCTTCTCAATAATTTTGTTCCCCTCATTTAGGAGATCAAGTTAAATCGTTTTCCAACTTTTATAAAAGCTTTTATAGCTTTGTCCAAATGTTCTTTTTTGTGGGATGCAGATAATTGAACTCTAATTCTCGCCATTTCTTTTGGGACAACAGGATAGAAGAAACCAATAACATAAATTCCTTCAACAAGAAGAGCATCAGACATTTCTTGAGATAATTTTGCGTCATAGGTCATCACAGGAACTATGGCGGCATCTGCCCCAATAAGATTAAAACCTGCCTTTTCCATCTCTGTCCTGAAGTAAGCTGTATTGCAATCTAACTGATTTCTCAACGAAGGGTCTTCAGAAATAATCTCAAATACTTTTAAAGTACCTCCTACAATGGCAGGAGCTAGTGAGTTTGAAAACAAATACGGTCTGGATTGTTGACGAAGTATTTCAATAATTTCTTTTTTACCAGTGGTATATCCACCCATAGCTCCTCCCAATGCTTTACCTAAAGTACCTGTTATTATATCAACTCTACCTAACACTCCTTTTAACTCTATGGTACCTCTCCCTGTTTTGCCAATAAACCCTGCTGCATGGCATTCATCTACCATAACCAAAGCACCGTATTTATCTGCTAAATCACAAATCTTATCCAATTGTGCTACTATGCCATCCATTGAGAAAACTCCATCGGTTACAATGATTTTGAAACGATGCTTATTTTTATTTGCCTCAATCAATTTGTTTTCTAAATCCTCCATATTGTTATTTACATAACGATAACGAGATGCTTTACATAATCGAACCCCATCAATAATGGAAGCATGATTTAGTGCATCAGAAATTATAGCATCCCGATCAGTTAGTAAGGGCTCAAAAAGACCTCCATTTGCGTCAAAGGCCGCTGCATATAAAATAGTATCCTCACAATGGAAAAAGGAAGCTATTTTTTTTTCTAACTCTTTGTGAATATTTTGGGTTCCACAAATAAAACGTACAGAAGACATTCCAAAACCATGCGAATCAAGTGTGTCTTTTGCTGCTTGAACGACCGCTGTGTTATTGGACAACCCTAAATAATTATTTGAACAAAAATTTAACACTTCCTCTCCAGAGGATATTTTAATAGTAATATCCTGAGCACTGGTTATAATTCGTTCTGTCTTGTAGAGTCCTGCCTCTTTAATTTCTTTTAATTTATTCTCTAATTTTTCCTCAATAAGTCCGTATATCATGTTAATTATAATTGGTTCTTTTATATTTCTTTTCCAGTTGTTCCAGCATTAATTTAGTCATTTGGTTTAAATCGTATTTTGATTGCCAATTCCAATCTTTCCTGGCCTGTTGGTCATCAATTTCACTTGGCCATTTTGCTGCAATAGCTTGTCTGTGATCAGTTCGATACTCCACCTTAAAACTAGGGTAAAGTTTCTGAATCTCTGTTGCTATTTCAATTGGACTTAAACTCATACTAGCTAAATTATAGGATGTTCTAATACGGATATTTTCTTTAGGTGTTTGCATTATTTCAATAGTAGCATGTATGGCATCATCCATATAAATCAAGGGCAATTTGATGTCAGGGTTTAAACAACAAATATATTTTTCTTTTTTAACGGCACTGTGATAAATTTCAACAGCATAGTCCGTAGTTCCTCCCCCAGGCATGGATTCATATCCTATGATACCAGGATATCTAAGGGACCGTATATCTAACCCGTATTGATCAAAATAATATTGCACCCAATTTTCTCCTGCTGCTTTGCTGATTCCGTATACCGTTGCAGGATTTAATGTGGAAGATTGACTCGCTTTTGATCGGGCTACACTTGATCCAAATACAGCTATCGAACTTGGAAAAAAAACTTTACTTACTTGGTGTTTTCTAGCAACCTCAAAAACATTGAGCATCATTTTCATATTCAATTCCCAAGTTCTTAAGGGATACGTTTCACCTGCTGCAGAAAGTATGGCGGCTAGATGATAAATTTGAGTAATGGAATATTTCTTTACAACATCTTCTATTTGGTTAAAATCCATTGCGTCAATTTGTTTAAAATGACTTTCAAAAAAGGGATTGGGTTTAATATCCGATAAAATCACGTTTTCCTCCCCAAAGCTCTTCTGAAGCGCAACTGATAGGACACTGCCCAGTTGACCATTAGCACCAATTACTAATATTTTATCTCTTTCCACAGAATAGTTTGTTAGCATTTAAAAGATAATGATAATTACTCTTCTGATTTTACACTTCAACGGTTAATTTTTAAAAAAATTGAAGGACACAATTTTTACTTAGAGTTAAGATGCAAAGGAGTTGTTAGGTGTAGCCCCACAAAAAAGAACTATTTTTGCAATCAAATCAAAATTAATGAGCAGTATAGTAGCCATAGTGGGAAGACCTAATGTTGGGAAATCTACTTTTTTCAATCGTATGATTCAAAAGCGCGAGGCGATAGTGGATTCCATTAGTGGTGTTACACGAGACCGCCACTATGGAAAGTCAGACTGGAATGGGAAAACATTTACTTTGATTGATACTGGGGGTTATGTAGAAGGGAGTGATGATGTTTTTCAAAAAGAAATTGATAAGCAGGTAAATTTAGCTATAGAAGAAGCCGATGCGATCATTTTCATGGTTGATGTCGCTGACGGAGTCACAGGAATGGATCAAACCATAGCAACTTTATTGCGAAGATCTCATAAACCCATCTTTTTAGCTGTAAATAAGGTTGACAATGCACTTAGAATTCAGGATACACCAGAATTTTACGCTTTAGGAATTAAAAAGTTTTACTCAATTTCGAGTGTGAGTGGCAGCGGTACAGGAGAACTTTTAGATGATTTAATTAAGGAGTTGCCTGAAGTACAAGAAAACGACACTTCCTTACCTCGCTTTGCAGTAGTAGGAAGGCCTAATGCAGGAAAATCATCCTTTATCAATGCTTTGATTGGGGAGGAGCGTTATATCGTTACTGACATTGCGGGAACAACTCGAGACAGTATTGACACACAGTACAATCGTTTTGGGTTCGATTTTAACCTTATAGATACCGCTGGGATAAGAAGAAAAGCTAAAGTCAAAGAGGATATCGAGTTTTATTCTGTGATGCGTTCTGTCCGCGCTATCGAGTATTCGGATGTTTGTCTTTTAGTAGTAGACGGAACTCGAGGGTTTGATGGACAGGTTCAAAACATCTTTTGGTTAGCTCATCGTAACAATAAAGGAATTGTCATTTTGGTTAACAAATGGGACTTGTTAGAAAAAGATACCCTTGCATCAAAGAAATACGCACATCAAATTCAAAAGGAAATAGCACCTTTTACTGATGTACCCATTCTATTTGTTTCTTCCTTAACCAAGCAACGTATTTACAAGGCGGTAGAAACAGCGGTAGAAGTTTATAAAAATCGTTCTCGAAGGATTCCCACAAAAGCTTTTAACAATGTAATGTTACCTATTATTGAAAAAAACCCACCTCCATCCTACAAGGGGAAATATGTAAAAATTAAATTTTGTACGCAGCTACCCACACCGCATCCTCAATTTGCATTTTTCTGTAACCTCCCTCAGTACGTAAAAGATCCTTATCGTAGATTTTTAGAAAATAAACTCAGAGAAGAATACGATTTTAAGGGGATTCCAATACAGATATTTTTCAGAAAAAAGTAGGGATCTAAAGATTCTCTTTGAGTTGCTCTAACGAAGCCTTAATCTTTTCTAATTTGGAAAGGATCACGTGATTGGTACTATCCACAACTTTTAGTTGTAACTGTTTTTTAGCCCCTTGAAGGGTCATCCCTTTTTCCTTAACAAGATGGTAAATAAACTGAATGGTTAGGACATTTTCTGGAGTGTATTTTCGAGTTCCGCTTTGTTTTTTCTTGGGTTGAATTTCTTTGAATTCTTTTTCCCAAAAACGGAGTAATGAAGGTTTTACGCTGAAAGCTTTTGCAACCTCACCAATGGAATAATATCGTTTTTCTGTTAGGTTTACATGCATTTTAATCCATGGATTGATTCTCTTGTTTTGCCTGCGTCAATAAAGCTTCAAATTCTTTCGGGGAAAGATTGCCATAATAAAAGTTCAAAGGATTAATTTTTTTGTTGTCTTTTATTATTTCGTAATGTAAATGAGGGCCAACAGATCTCCCGGTACTACCAACATAACCAATAACATCCCCCCTTTTTACTTTTTGTCCTCTTCGCACATTGTACTTGGAAAGATGAGCATACAAACTAACATATCCAAAACCATGATCAATACGAATATGTTTCCCATAGCCTGAAGAACGATTATCAGCACGTTTTATAACACCATTTCCAGTCGCATAAATAGGGGTTCCTCTTTTAGCTGTAAAATCCATACCATAATGCTTTTTTCTCACTTTAGTAAAAGGGTCTATACGATACCCAAAGCCAGAAGCTAATCGAGCTAGGTCTTTATTTTTTACAGGTTGGATGGTTGGAATTGCTTCAATAAGAGCAGCTTTATTTTTTGCTAAACGCTCTATTTCGTCTAAGGATCGAGATTGGACTACAGTTTGTTTGGTTAAAATATCCAAACGCTTTACGGTGTTGATGATGAGGTCAGAATTGTCATAACCCTCCAAGTTTTTATATCGATTAACTCCACCAAAGCCTGCTTTTCTTTGTTCTTCTGGAATCGAACTGGCTTCGAAATAAACCCGATACAGATTGTTATCCCGATCTTCTATATTAGAAACAACCGCTTCCAATTGACTGAGTTTTTTGTTGAGTATGTCAAATTGTAATTCGTAATTTTTTAATGTTCTTTTTTGAGCAATTTCTGCTGGGGTATTCAAAACATCTGAGTTAAGCAAAATTAACAGTGAGGTTACTCCAAAAAAAATGGCTGCAAGTACAAAAAGGATAATATTAGAGATACGATTTTTATTGGTGACCGTTATGGGACGGTAAGAAAGTGTTTCTTGGTCGTAATAGTATTTAACTTTACTCATAAAGTTTTATAAATTTTCGTTTCTTTTGCAGTATCAAATACAAATCAATGCGTCAAAGATATAAAATTTGGCTCTAATGATTGGTTTTTAACCTTTGTTGCAAGAAAAACACAGCAACTATTTTAAAGATAAAATGGAATGAAGTCCACCGAAATTAGACAAAAGTTTTTAGATTATTTTGCATCCAAAGCTCATAAAATAGTTCCTTCAGCGCCTTTGGTAATCAAGGACGACCCTACCCTTATGTTCACCAATGCTGGGATGAATCCATTTAAAGAGTATTTTTTGGGAAATGCCGAGCCCATTTCAAAACGTATTGCCGATACCCAAAAATGCCTTCGTGTATCAGGAAAGCACAATGATCTTGAAGAAGTAGGAATTGATACGTATCATCATACTTTTTTTGAAATGCTTGGCAATTGGAGTTTTGGAGATTACTTTAAAAAAGAAGCAATCCAATGGGCGTGGGAACTTCTGACAGAAGTCTATAAAATTGACCCTGAAAAACTCTATGTTACCATTTTTGAGGGTGCTCCAGAGGAAAACATATCCAAAGACAATGAGGCGTATAACCTTTGGAAAGAAATTCTACCTGAAGATCGAATCTTGTTGGGAAATAAAAAGGACAATTTTTGGGAGATGGGAGATCAAGGACCTTGTGGGCCTTGTTCTGAAATACATGTTGACATCCGCTCTGATGAAGAAAAGGCACAGACCCCTGGAGCCGAATTGGTCAATCAAGACCATCCTCAAGTTATCGAAGTTTGGAATTTAGTCTTTATTGAGTTTAATCGGAAAGCAAACGGAAGTTTGGAGAAACTTCCTAACAAACACATTGACACTGGAATGGGGTTTGAACGCCTCTGTATGGTTTTACAAGACAAAACCTCCAACTATGATACCGACGTTTTTATGCCTCTCATTAGAGAGGTTGAAACCCTAACCAATTCCTCATATGGAACGTCAGAAAAAACTGACAGAGCCCTTCGTGTTATAGCAGACCACCTCCGAACGGTTTATTTTGCAATAGCAGATGGGCAACTTCCAAGCAATACAGGTGCAGGCTATGTTATCAGAAGAATACTTAGAAGAGCTATTCGGTACGGTTTTACTTTTTTAAATCAAAAAGAGCCCTTCATCCACCTTTTAGTGAAAATTTTATATCAGCAAATGGGAACAGCTTTTCCTGAGTTGGTCAAAGAACACCAGTTAGCTTTTAATGTAATAAAAGAAGAAGAAAACTCGTTCTTGAAAACCCTCGAACATGGACTTGTTCTTTTAGAGTCCATTCTCAGCGAAACCAAAGGGAAGATTATAGAAGGAGGGAAGGCTTTTGAGCTTTACGATACTTTTGGTTTTCCATTTGATTTAACGGCACTCATTGCAAATGAGAGAGGCTACAGCATAGATCAAGAAGGATTCGATAAAGCAATGGAGGTTCAAAAATCAAGATCTCGTGCTGCTGCTGCTTCAAAAGCAGGGGATTGGGTAATTCTTAACGAACCGCATTCAGAATCTTTTGTGGGTTATAATCACTTGAGTACCCAAGTAAAGATTGCACAATATAGAAAAATGGCTACTGCCAAAGAGGTGGAATTTTATCAACTGGTCTTTGATACTACCCCGTTCTATCCTGAAGGAGGAGGGCAAGTTGGTGATAAGGGATATTTAGAATCTCCCAATGGCGATGTCTTCTATATCTTGGACACCAAAAAAGAAAACAACTTGATCATCCATTTTTGTAAAAACCTACCTGAAAAACTGGATACCGCTTTTAATGCAGTCGTTGATCCAATACAACGCTTCCGTTCATCTTGTAATCACACAGCAACACATTTGATGCATCAAGCCCTGCGATCTGTATTGGGATCCCATGTAGAACAGAAAGGATCAATGGTGCACTCGGGAATGTTTCGTTTTGACTTTTCTCATTTTTCTAAAGTAAGTAGAGATGAACTCAAGGAAGTTGAACAATTTGTAAATGCTAGAATTCAAGAAAAATTACCCTTGGAGGAAGGCAGGAAGACCCCTTATAAAGAAGCAATTAAACAGGGAGCAATGGCTCTTTTTGGGGAAAAATACGGGGACGAAGTACGTACCATCCGTTTTGGTCAATCTATGGAGTTGTGTGGGGGAACTCATGTTTCTAACACTTCTGAAATATGGCATTTTAAAATTACATCTGAGAGTGCAGTAGCATCAGGAATCAGGAGAATTGAGGCCATTACTGGTGATGCTGCAAAGAACTATTTTGAAGAACAAACAGCTCTTTTGGAAAATGTAAATAATCTTTTAAAGCAAGCTCAAGATCCTTTAAAAGTCATCCAAAGTTTGCAAGACGAAAACAGTTCGCTTAAAAAAGAATTGCAAACACTATCAAAACTGAAGGCTAAGGTGTTAATTGATGAATTGTCGAAAGAGTTGAAAATCATATCCGGAGTACAATTCATAGCTAAAGAAGTTGATCTAGATGCTCAGGGGATGAAAGACCTTTCCTTCGAACTTGGAGATCAACTAGATAAAGCAATATTGGTTTTAGGATCTCGTAAAACAGGCAAACCTTTATTGAGTTGTTATCTTTCTAAATCTTTAGTTTCTGAGGAAGGAAAAGATGCAGGTAAAATCATCAGAGCTCTTGGACAATACATTCAAGGTGGGGGTGGAGGACAAGCCTTCTTTTCCACCGCTGGAGGGAAACGATTAGAGGGCATTCCAGAAGCTTTAAGTGCTGCTGAAAAGCTCTGTTTTTCTTAGATCAATCTAAAGCAGGAGGATAATTTTCTAAGATTTCTTCAACAAAGTTTGCAATGCGTTGATCTCTGTTGCGGGTATATTCACTTATTCCACCTTTACCTTTTCCTTGCCAAACGAGTTGCTTGGTTGTGGCATCTATAATGTTTACATATAAAGTGCCTTCGGTTCTTGTAGTTACATTACTGAATCCAGGACCACCTCCCCAAAACCAAGGATTAAAGCCCCAACCCCAACCCCAGCCCCAGCCAAAGTTGCTCCAATTGTTGACATAAATTTGTTCTTTTGCCTTAGTTGTAAATCCTATTAGGATATCGGGGGTTTCAGATTTGGAAAGGCCTTTAAGACTCATTTGTGTGTCTAATGCTTTAAGAATACGGCGTTTGTCTAAATCAGAAATATCTACTTTATCTATTTCGGGTTTAAAATAGGCAAAAGTTTCATAGGTTGAAAAATCAACCCCTCTGTCAAAATCGGAGTATACTCTTATGGAAGAGCAACTAATAAAAAGAAAAAGTGTAAAAAGTAGAACCGTATTTTTCATATCAAAAAATTTTTAACCTAACCTTACTTATGAGAATCAAAAATAATGCCGAAAATCTTTTTATCCTTGCTTTGGATTAAAATCATAGGGACAATGACGGCAATTACTTTGACAACAGTATCCTCGTTTAAGATGGTATTGTTCCGTAAATACCTTGTAACCCTCTGGGGTTAAATAAAAATCTCCTTCTTCTAAAGGCGGTAATGGACCTAGCCCCATTATTACTTATTTTTGACAATGCAATTTTTCGATTCTTCCAAAAGTAGTATAAATCAGTCGCTTGACCTTATTGATGGACATTCAATTATCATTAAAAGAGAAGATTTGCTTCATCCTGTGATTTCGGGGAATAAGTTTCGAAAATTAAAGTATATATTTCAAGATGTGATAGAAAAAAAAATTCCATTAGTAATTACTTTCGGGGGTCCTTTTTCCAATCATCTTGCTGCAACTGCCAGTGCAGGAAAAGCTTTGGGTGTAGCTACAATTGGAATTGTAAGGGGAGCGGAGTGGGAAAATCAAATTTCCAATAGTACAACCCTTTCCTATTGCATGCAACAGGGAATGCAATTGTATTGTATTTCGAGAGTAGCTTATACACAAAAAGAAAATGCGGGTGAGGTTCAAAAAATATTAAGTAAGTATCAGCAATTCAAATTAATTCCTGAAGGCGGTACAGAGCCCTTAGCCATTAAGGGATGTACAGAAATTTTAAATGAAAAAGACAATGATTTTGATACCATCTGTACGAGTGTTGGAACGGGAGGGACACTCGCAGGATTGATTCAAGCGGCGGGGTCTAATCAGAAAGTGATTGGTTTTAACGCTTTAAAAAATCCAGAAGTAGAAAAAGTAATTCGCTCCCATACAAAGTCAGATCACTGGGAAATAAATAACCAATATTCCTTTGGAGGTTACGCAAAAATAAATTTGGAGTTAATTCATTTTATGAATGCATTTTATCAACAATACCAAATTCCGTTAGATCCAATCTATACAGGGAAGATGCTTTTTGCTATTTTTGATCTGGTTAAGGCACAACAATGGAAATGGGGAAAGCGGATTTTAATTATTCACACTGGGGGACTACAAGGAATCGCTGGAATGAATCTTCAGCTTCAAAAAAAGAAATTACCCCTTTTATCCTATACAAAGGATTTATACTAAGTCTTTTCTTGGTTCTTTTAAGCTCTTGTGGAAGCTCTCGAAAAGTTGTTGTTCAGAACAAAAGTAAAGAGGAACCAAAAAAAACTGTTGTCATAACCGCTAAAGAAAAAAAACCTGTTGTCAAAAACTTAACAAACAGAGAGAAAATTGAGCTTTATATTCAAAAGTTTGGTCCTATTGCTCGAAAAGAAATGCAAACTTACGGTATCCCGGCGAGTATCACTTTAGCACAAGGAATACTCGAATCAGGAATGGGATATGGCAGATTAGCAACCGAGGCTAATAATCACTTTGGTATCAAATGTCATAGCGGTTGGACGGGGAAAAAAATTTATCACGATGATGATAGAAAAGGTGAATGTTTTCGAGTGTATAAAAACCCAGAAACGTCCTATAGAGATCATTCCCTCTTTTTAAAGAATCGATCCCGTTACGCTTTTATATTTGATATCAGAACAAGTCACTATAAGGGATGGGCTAAAGGACTTAAAAAAGCGGGTTATGCTACCGATCCCAAATATCCTGATAAACTTATCAGTTTAATAGAACGATTTGATCTAACCCGTTTTGACGATAAAAAAATGAAATCCTACGCAGTAGTAAAAGAAAGCAGTAAGCCAAAATCTACTCAGATACATGTTGTTTCTAAAGGGGATACGCTGTATTCAGTTTCCAAAAAGTATAATATTTCTTTAGAGCACTTGGTACAAGTAAATAAAATTAAAGACCAAACCATTTACCTAGGACAGGAATTAAAAATTCCATCAAAACCCTAATTATATGAGATACCAAAGAAGTAGCGAATTGTTTAAAGCAGCTCAAGAAGTCATCCCCGGAGGGGTAAATTCTCCTGTAAGAGCTTTTAAATCTGTAGGAGGAACCCCCATTTTTGTCGAAAAGGCAAAAGGAGCCTATCTCTATGATGCTGATGGCAACTCTTTTATTGATTATATAGCGAGTTGGGGGCCCATGATTTTGGGACACGCCTTCGCTCCAGTAATAGAAGCAGTAACATCTAGAGCAGAACTTGGGACGTCCTTCGGGATGCCTACAGCGCTGGAAACCGAAATAGCAACACTTGCGCTTAAGATGGTTCCCAACATGGAGAAGATTCGTTTTGTCAATTCTGGTACAGAAGCTTGTATGAGTGCCATTCGACTAGCTCGCGGAGCTACCAAAAGAGAAAAAATCATAAAGTTTAAAGGCTGTTATCACGGCCACTCGGACGCTTTTCTTATTCAAGCGGGAAGTGGCGCGATGACCTTTGGTAGCCCAAGCAGCCCGGGGGTTACAGCGGGTACAGCTAAAGATACGCTATTAGCAGCCTACAACAAATTAGAAGAAGTAGAAGCGTTGTTTCACGAATATCCAGAAGAAATTGCTGCTGTAATTATAGAACCTGTTGCAGGAAATATGGGTTGTATTCCCCCAGCCGAAGGATTCTTAGAGGGTTTGCGGTCCTTGTGTAATCAATATCAAAGTATGTTGATTTTTGATGAGGTCATGACAGGATTTCGTTTGGCAAAAGGAGGTGCACAAGAGTTGTTGGGTATTCAAGCCGATATTGTCACTTTTGGGAAAGTGATAGGAGGAGGATTGCCCGTAGGTGCTTTTGCTGCAAAAAAAAGTGTTATGAAGCATTTAGCTCCAGATGGGCCTGTATATCAAGCGGGAACACTTAGTGGAAATCCCCTAGCAATGGCCGCTGGCTTGGCCATGCTACAAGCTTTAAATGGGGATCAAAAGATCTATGACCGACTTGAAGCAAAGACTGAACGAATAGAAATAGGTTTTAGGGAAGTGCTTAAAGGGCGCGATATACCTTTTCAAATCAATCGTTTAGGATCCATGATTTCTTTACATTTTACTGAACATGTCGTAGTTGATTTTGAAACGGCAGCCTTTGGCAATAACCCACGTTTCAATTCCTATTTCCACGGAATGTTAAATGAGGGAATTTACTTACCCCCTAGCGCATTTGAAAGCTATTTTTTAAATGACGCCTTATCCTACGAAGATATTGACAAAACGATTGATGCTTTCCATAAGGTTGTGACTAATTTATAGTTTTTTTTAATTTGGGGCGAACCAAATCTTAACCCTAAATACAATGAAAAAAAGTTACTTATGCCTTACCATTCTTTTGAGTATACAACTTTTGTTTGCTCAAGAGTATTTTGAAACCCTACCTGATAATCCCGATCCGAAAAAATGCTTCGCTAAATGTGTAGTCCCAGATGAATATTCTGAAGAAGTCATTACTGTTAACTTTAAACCCGAATATAGAAAATTAGAAGTTGTCCAGGCAGTTTATGAAACACAGTATAAAGAAGTCATCATAAGCCCAGAATCAGTGCGTTTTGTTTATGTTCCTGAGGTTTATGAAACCGTTGTAGACACCATTTGGATTAAAGATGATTTCCACAAACTTATCGTATATCCAGCTGAGTTTGAAAGAGATTACGAAAATGTTGAAATCAAACCTGCTACTGGAAATTGGGTGGTAGGAGAGAAAGATCCGGATTGTCCTTCGATAGACAAAGCGAATTGTCATATTTTCCATTATGTTGAAAACCCAGCCGTGTTTAGAGAAATTCCCATCCAAAAATTAAAATCAAACGAAACTAAAACAGCAGAAGAAATAGAGGGGAATTGCTACCCATTCACTATGCCCTAGGAAGTCATGCACTTACGGCAAAGTCGAAATACATCATTGATCAGTACGTTCTTTCACCTATGCGAGAAAATAAAAGTTCTTTAGTGGAAATAGGATCACATACCGATGCACAAGGTGGCGATGATTTTAATCAACGCCTTTCAGAACGCAGAGCAAAATCGGTTGTGGAATACTTAATCTCAAAAGAAATTGACAAAACACGTTTAATTGCTGTTGGTTATGGAGAGAGTAAATTACTCAATGATTCCAATAATGGGTCAAACTGTAGCAATAGCCAACATGCTCAAAACCGCAGAACCGAGTTTAAAGTGTTTTAAACCT
>Ga0233395_1001115_pt1 | contig 13285 bp, 8 predicted proteins | sample 27DmetaG_FD_186029 | JGI IMG/M metagenome (GOLD analysis project Ga0233395, IMG submission 186029) | Seawater microbial communities from Monterey Bay, California, United States - 27D | ecosystem: Environmental > Aquatic > Marine > Coastal | place: USA: California | collected 2016-10-12 | reverse complement strand
AAACGGAGATGAGGTCTGTATTCTTGATCCGAGCTATGATTGTTATGAACCGGCAGTGGTATTAGCGGGAGGAATTCCCATTCGAATTTCTTTGGATGAAAATTTCATGCCTGATTGGGATCGAATTAACGCCAAAGTAAATGAAAAGACAAAATTGATAATTACCAATAACCCGCACAATCCTTCGGGACGGATTTGGGGAACGTCGGACTTTGAGCAGTTGGAGGCACTCGTTGACAAATACAAAAACATTTTAGTGCTATCCGATGAAGTATATGAATTTATCACGTTTGACCGCCCGCATATCTCTGCAAATCAGCGAGAAAAACTAAAAGACAGAAGCATCATTACTTCATCCTTCGGGAAGTCTTTTCACATCACAGGTTGGAAGATTGGCTATACAGTCGCCCCGCCCAATCTAATGAAAGAAATAAAAAAAGTACACCAATACAACGTCTTTTCCGTAAACAGCATTGCACAAGCTTGTTTAAGTGAATACATTGATCAAGTTGATGTGACACAATTAGGTGAATTCTACAAAAAAAAGAGAGACCTGTTCTCCGGCCATCTATCAAAGAGCAGATTCAAACTTGACCCTTGTGAGGGAACTTACTTCCAGGTTGCCGACTACAGCGCCATCTCCTCGGATTCAGATGTTGACTTTTGTAAATTACTTACAACCGAGCATGGAGTTGCAGCCATTCCTATTTCCGTATTTAATGCCGATCTACGAGATGCCAAAAAAATCCGTTTCTGTTTTGCCAAAGACGATGAAACACTTATTAAAGCAGCAAAAATACTATGCGATATTTAAAAGTTACATTGGTTCAAGCGAACCAAATATGGGAGGACAAAGAGGCCAATTTTGCCAACTACGAACGCCTCTTAAAACATGTTGAAACTGATCTAATTGTGCTTCCGGAGATGTTTCAAACCGGATTCAGCATGAACACACTATCCCTCGCTGAAGATATCGATTCAAGTGAGAGTTTATTGTGGCTTCAAGAGTTTTCGAAGAAAAAAAATGCAGCGATTTATACCTCTCTAATGATCAAAGAAGGGGAAGTCTACCGCAACCAAGGTGTTTTTATTCAAGGAGATCAAAAAGTGATTCGATATAACAAGAGAAAAACATTTGGTCTGGCAAATGAAAGTGCTTTTTATGCCGCTGGTGATCAAGAAGTAATTGTCGATTACCTTGGTTGGAAGCTTCAGTTACAAATTTGTTACGACCTTCGATTTCCCGAGATTGTGCGCAATAGACTTCTTCAAGATCATTCTCCTGCTTTTGATGTTATTCTTTATGTTGCAAATTGGCCGATGAAAAGAGCACGCCATTGGGATGCACTTTTAAATGCTCGAGCTATTGAAAATCAATGCTATGTTGTGGGTGTTAACCGTGTGGGTAGCGATGAAAAGGGATTGGACTATTCAGGAGGTTCAAAATTGGTGTCCGCACTCGGTGAAACCACTACTTTACCGCAGGAAAACGAAGGTATTCAAACTCTAATTTTAAACCGAGATGAACTGCTTGATGTTCGGGCAAAACTCCCTTTTTTGAAAGATCTTTGATAATATAAATTTAACATATTTTATAATTCTACTTTAAATGCATTATATTTGGTAGGAATAAATAAAACCAAAATGAAAAAAATTTACGTAAGCCTCCTTTTTATAGGATTGGTGATTAGCAGTGCAGTTGCTCAAAGCAATTCAGCACCGCACAGATTAAAAACAGTGAATCATGTTTCAGACGTGACTGTAAAACCAGTGACAAACCATTATGCAAAAAGTGTGCTCTGGACTGAAGATTTCGCTGGCGGATTAAACAGTACAAATGGAACTTGGACAGTCGGCGGCACAAATGGTGACATTTGGAAGCATAGCTTTTTCAAGTCGAGCGGAGAGTGGTCATCAGGAACCAATCCTATGGCGTCAACGACTGAAGCAAATGGATACATGTTATTTGACGCAGATTCTGTGAATTTCCCAGTATCTCCAAATTACATCAATCTAACAGGAGAATTAATTTCTCCAACCATTGATCTTTCGGGAGCAACAAGTGCTTTGTTGGAATTTCAGCAAGATTTTAGATTTTGTTGTGCGGGAAGCCATGACATCACAGTTTCTGTTTCTAACGATGGAGGAGCAACATGGGGTCCAGCGAGCAACGTGACGAATGGAACACCAACAAATGACGACTTCTATGGTTCAAATGGAGACAGCTATGTATTCCAATTGAATATTTCAACTGCTGCTGCTGGCAACAGTAATGTAAAACTTAAATTTACATGGGATGGAAACGCTTCTGGAACATCACATTATTACTGGACAATTGATGACATCAATATTTCAACATTACCAGATCATGATTTAGTTGCCTTGTCTTCTTGGGTCGTTGGATCTACAAATGATGGTATTGAATACGGCAAAACTCCTGAAGATCAAGCGGACGCAAATTGGATTGTTGGAACTGAGGTGTATAACTTCGGAGCGAACGTCGAAACGAACGTTACACTGGATGCTGATTTTGGAGGGTTTACATCACAGACAATCGAAGCATCTTTTGGTCTTGATACAACAATCTTTATGCAAAGCACTGAGGCGCTTACTTTAACTCCTGCAGTATACAACGGAACGTACACTGTTACTTCGGATGATGAAACAGCTGCTTCACCACTTTTTGGAAACAATACCCGAACGCGTGAATTCGAAATTACTGCAGCTTCTACGAACCCAGGATCGATTTATGCACAAGACGGAATTGACGTTTATGCGAATCCAATCCTTTCTTCATTAGGTACAGCTTCATTTACAGGAGCTGCAGATGCTCTAGTGTGTGCTACAATGTACCATATCAAAGCAACTACTGAAATTTCAGGTATTCGTGTAATGTTAGCAAACGGCTCTACACCAGGCGGGGAAGTATTCGGAAGCATTAAGGATACTTCATTGTTCTGGCAGAATAACATGACTTCATTATTCAGTACAAATGCATCGATTGTTTCTGGTGCAGATATTAATGCAGGATTTATTGATGTATACTTCTCATCTCCTGTTACTTTAACTCCTGGAGCATATTACGCTGCTGTTGAACTGTTCTCGAATAGTAATGCTGGTGACATCGTAGTTTTAGATGACCAGACGGTTCCTCAACCATTTGATGCTTCTGCGATCTACATTCCAAATGATCAATCGTACACAAATGGTACCGCTTTGGGAATTCGGATGTTGATGGGTAGTTCTTGGTTGAACATCGATCAAGCTGAATTGAATGGCGTATCTGTATATCCAAACCCATCTTCTGGTGTAATTAACATTACAAATGATGCTGGTTCAGAAAATACAATTGAAGTTTTCAATACAGTTGGACAAGTTGTAACTGAGAAAGAAGTTTCTTCTGACACAACAATTAATTTGTCATCTCACGGAACTGGCGTTTATTTCGTCAAAGTTTCGAACGAGACTGGTTCTATCATGGAACGAGTTGTAATTCAATAAAAACAACAATCATATTTCAAAGGGCCTCGATCGGATCGAGGCCCTTTTTTTATAGATTTTCCTTAACGATAATATTTTCTTTGTTTTTAAATCCCGATATTTGCAGAAAACAATTTGTACATGTCAAAGGTTACAACATTACACGAGTTCATCATGGATCGACAAGCAGATTTTCCATTTGCCTCGAGAGAACTTTCTCGGTTGCTTAATGATATTGCTGTGGCATCGAAAGTGGTGAGTAAAGATGTTCGAAGAGCAGGATTGCTCGAAAACTTTTTGGGTGCTCAAGGCAGCACAAATATACAGGGAGAAGAACAACAAAAACTCGATGTAATTGCTGACAACCAATTCATCAACATGTTCAAAGCTGGGGGTGAAGTTTGTGGTATTGCTTCAGAAGAAAATGATGATTTCATGGCGTTTGATTCAGAATTCTCTAAAAATGGAAAATACGTCGTCTTGTTTGATCCTTTGGATGGTTCATCCAATATTGATGTCAATGTATCCATCGGTACCATCTTCTCTATTTACCGGAGAAAAAGTGACATTGGAAGTTTGGCGACCATGGAAGATATGCTGCAAATGGGGCAGGAACAAATCGCTGCCGGATATGTTCTTTACGGATCCTCAACAATGCTTGTTTATACAACTGGTCGTGGGGTTAATGGGTTTACTCTGGATCCATCTATTGGTGAATTTTGTCTTTCTCATCCAGACATGAAAATGCCGGAAACAGGACGAATGTATGCCATGAATGAAGGAAACATCAACATTTGTGAGGAAGGCATAAAAGAATACATCGAAACCTATTGCCAACAGACACAACCAGGTCATGCACGCCCATATTCTGGAAGATATATTGGTTCTTTGGTTGCTGATTTCCATCGCAACCTAATTAAGGGAGGCATTTATATCTATCCTGACACAAGCGTTGACCCTGAAGGAAAACTTCGTTTACTTTATGAATGCAATCCTTTGGCATTTATCGCCGAGCAGGCCGGAGGTCTTGCAACAGACGGACGCAACCGCATCATGTCCATAAGCCCTGGTCGACTTCATCAACGCGTTCCTTTTTTTATCGGATCAAAAAAAATGGTGGAGCAAGCAATGAGTTTCTTAAAGTGAGTGAAAGTATAAACTGTGATTAAAGATTTAAAGGCCGCATTTTCGAATTTATCGCAAGTCAACACTACTGCGAATGAACTGCAAATTATTGGCTCTAAAATCGAATGGAAAGGGCACATTGGCTCCTCACGGTCATTAAGTGCTTCGGCCGTTGCAGAGCAAGCTCCTGGCAATCACTTATTTGTACTAAATGACAAAGAGCAGGCTGCCTATTTTCTCAATGATCTGCAAGGACTTTATCCATCGAGTTCAGCAATTTTATTTTATCCAGCGTCCTATCGCGTTCCCTATGAAATGGAGAAAACAGACAATGCAAATGTTGTCGCTAGGGCTGAAGTTTTGGAAAAAATAGCATCAGGGAAAAACACTTGGATTGTTACCTATCCAAAAGCACTCTTCGAAAAAATCCCTTCCAAAAAAACACTGGTCAAAAATACGCTAAAACTAGAGCACGGAAAAAGCTATGGCATCGACTTTATAAATGAACGACTCCTAGAGCTAAATTTCGACCGTGTCGACTTTGTATATGAGCCGGGGCAATTCTCCATTCGCGGTGGAATAGTTGATGTGTTTTCTTACTCAAATGACCAGCCCTTCCGTATCGAATTCTTTGGTGACGAAGTGGACAGTATTCGAACCTTTGATGCAAGTACCCAGCTCTCTATCAATACGCATGCATTCTTCAATATTGTACCAAATGTGCAAGATAAAACGATCAATGCGGGTAATGTCTCTCTTTTTGACTTCCTCGGAGAACAGGGAACAGTCTGGATGTCATCGTTTGACATTGCCAAAACAACTTTGGAACAAGAATACAAAAAGGCCGTAAAAATCCATGATGCCATGACTTCAGAGGTGTCCCATTCGATACCAGACGAATTATTTCTTCATCCAAGCAACCTTGAAACGCACCTAAATGACTTGAGCGTTGTTGAATTTGGATCAGAACAGCATTTTGCACCCTCACATCGCGAAGAATTTCATTTCAAACCACAGCCAAGCTTCAATAAAAACTTTGACTTATTGGCTCAAGACCTCATCCAACGAGCAAAGAACCAATTCACTGTTTCGATTTTTTCAAATCAACCCAAACAGCTCGTGCGCCTGGAACAAATTTTTAAGGACATCGATCCCAATATCAAATATACTCCTGAGACTATTTCTCTGCACGAAGGATTTATTAGTGAAGACAACAAACTCGTCTGCTACACTGACCATCAAATCTTTGAACGGTACCACAGATTCAGATTAAAGGAAGGCTTTCGCCAAGCAAAACAAGCCCTCACACTAAAAGAACTTTACAACCTTCAGAGTGGAGATTATGTTACTCACATCGACCACGGTGTTGGACGTTTTTCTGGATTGGAAACAATCGATGTGAATGGGAAACCGCAAGAGGCAATCCGATTGCTATACAAAGACAATGATGTTTTGTACGTCGGGATTCATTCTCTTCATCGCATTTCAAAATTCACGGGAAAAGATGGTGCAGTTCCGAAAATGAACAAGCTTGGAACAGCAACATGGTCAAACCTCAAGCAAAAGACCAAGAAAAAAATCAAAGAACTCGCTTTCGACCTTATTAAATTATACGCAAAGCGAAAAGCCCAAGAAGGGTTCTCGTACAGTCCCGATTCTTTTTTACAAAATGAACTTGAAGCCTCATTCATGTATGAAGATACACCCGACCAATTGAAGGCCACGATTGCCGTCAAAGAGGACATGGAGTCGAGCACACCCATGGATCGATTGGTTTGTGGTGATGTTGGTTTTGGAAAAACAGAAATTGCGATTCGTGCAGCTTTTAAAGCCGTCACAGACAACAAACAGGTTGCCATTTTAGTGCCAACGACCATTCTATCATTGCAGCACTACCGTAGCTTTAAAGAACGTCTAAAAGACTTTCCGTGTTCCGTTGATTATATCAATCGTTTCAAAACCGCGAAGGAAATTACCGCAACGTTAAAACGATTGGCAGATGGAGATATTGATATCTTGATCGGTACGCATGCCATTGTAGGAAATCGAGTGAAATTCAAAGACCTTGGCTTGATGATTATTGATGAAGAACAAAAGTTTGGCGTTTCAGTCAAAGACAAATTAAAAACACTTCGTGCAACAGTCGACAGCCTAACCCTCACAGCAACGCCAATCCCAAGAACACTTCAATTTTCACTTATGGGTGCTCGAGATTTGAGCATCATCAATACACCACCCCCAAACAGACAGCCGGTACTCACAGAGATTGTTCAATTCAATGAGGAGGTAATTCGTGATGCGATCGCCTATGAAACGAGCCGGGGAGGGCAAGTGTTTTTTGTTCACAACCGCCTGCAAAACATTATGGAGGTTTCAGGAATGATTCAACGACTATGTCCTGGAATCCGAGTTGGTATAGGACACGGCCAAATGGACGGAAAAGAATTGGAAAGGATTATGATGGGATTCATCAATCACGAATATGATGTGCTTTTGGCGACGACCATCATTGAGTCTGGAATTGACATCTCTAATGCCAATACAATTCTCATCAACAATGCGAATAACTTTGGCATCAGCGATTTACACCAACTCCGTGGGCGTGTCGGAAGGTCAAATAAAAAAGGCTTCTGTTACCTAATTGCACCCACACCAAGCGCAATGACTTCTGAAGCACGAAAACGCTTGGAAGCACTTGTACAATTCTCAGACTTGGGCTCTGGATTCAATATCGCCATGAAAGATTTGGACATTCGAGGTGCCGGAAATATGCTTGGAGGAGAACAAAGCGGATTTATTGCCGATATTGGCTTTGACATGTATCAAAAAATATTGAACGAAGCGATCGAAGAATTGCGTGAATCAGAATTCAAAGAACTGTTTGACCAACGCAATTCGGACAACCTCACGCAATTCGTAAAAGATTGTATACTGGAGACCGATCTCGAAGTTCGTATCCCCGATGACTACGTCAACAATGTAACCGAGCGATTGAGTCTGTATCAAGACATGGACCGCATTAAGGGAGAGAAGGACTTAAACGCCTTTGTAAGTGCGTTAGAAGATCGTTTTGGTCCCGTGCCAGAGCCTGTCAATGAACTTGTCCGGTCATTCAAGTTGCGGTGGATGGCACAAGACCTCGGGATCGAAAAATTGGTCTTAAAATCAAACAAAATGATTGGGTACTTCATTCTTAATTCCCAATCACCCTATTATCAATCTCCAGTTTTTACAAAAGTTTTGGACTACATGCAGAAAAATCCTTCCGTTGCAAAATTAAGTGAGAAGAACGATCGTTTGCGCATTATTTATGACGGTGTTCAGACACTTTCTGGTGCTTTCAGCCATCTCGATAGCATTTTAAAAACGAATTAAAAAAGCACGAATTGTCGAGCCCAATTGAAATTGAGCCCCATTGATAAACTAAATGACAAAAGAATACGTTAAGTACTTTATAAAAACCAATACAAAAAAGTGAGAATCATTCTAATCCTTTCGGTAGTATTCGTCCTCGGGTCGTGTGCAAATAATGGACTTCAATTTGTTCGAACCGCACCCGTTGAAGTGGCTGCAGTTGAGCGCGAACAGCAAATTACCCAAGAACCGCTCCAAACTTCTACGCAGGATGCAACGAAAAATGTGCCGATGCGCTCAGAAGTTGAGCCCCTCGAAAATACAACTCTTGATTCGCCTGAAAAACAAGCAATCACGAACCCCAAACAACTGCTTTCAACTACTTCATCACAAATTGACATCGCAACAGACGATGAACCAGAACTGCAGCAAGAGACACTTGACGCCGCTTTTTGGGCAGAGCGTCAAGCAAAACACTCGAGAAATTCATTCATTTTCTCGCTAATTACGTTAACCATTCCTGTATTGGGTCTGCTTGTTTCTCTGATTTTCTTTACCATCGGCTGGATCTTTTTGAGGCGCGCGGCAAGAGGAAGGTACATCACCAATCGAGGGAAAAAAATTGAATCAACAGCCCGGGTTTTGTGGATCATATACATGGCCATAATTGCTGCCATTGCTATTTTGATCGCTTCGGTGTTTTTCCTTTTTTAAAATTAGTACCTTCGACCCATGTCGAGTCAACCAAGGGCAATTGTATCCGTAACAAATGATTTGTATACCGATCAACGTGTGCACAAAGTTTGTACATTTCTCCACGAGAAAGGGTATGATGTTTTATTGATTGGACGTAAAAAAAGAACAAGTACAGCCCTCCCCGAAAGAGTCTATAAAACAAAACGGATGCGTTTGCTTTTTGAAACCGGTGCCCTTTTTTACGCATTCTTTAACCTTCGCCTTTTCATTTTACTCCTATTCAAGCGTGCAGATGTTCTCGTTTCGAACGACTTGGACACATTACTTGCCAATTATTGGGCATCGAAATTTAAACGCAAGGTGGAACTGGTCTATGATTCTCATGAATACTTCACGGAAGTTCCTGAATTGATCAACCGGCCGAGAGTTCAAAAAGTTTGGCTAAAAATTGAACAAATGATCTTTCCAAAATTAACCAAAATCTATACTGTAAACGATTCAATTGCGAAGATCTACGCCGATTTGTATTTCAAAGACATCAAAGTAGTTCGAAATATATCTCCACTTTGGAAGAACACGGCTATTTTGGATAAAAAATCACTGAATATTCCCGAAAACAAGCGGCTACTAATTCTTCAAGGTGCAGGTATCAATATCGACCGAGGTGCGGAAGAAATGATTGAAGCAATGACCCAGATCGATGCCGTTCTTATGGTGGTAGGAGATGGAGATGTTGTTCCACAACTAAAAAAACGAGTAGAACATCTTCAATTGACAGAAAAAGTCATTTTCTATGGTAAGAAACCATACGATAAAATGATGAATTACACGTATCATGCAGAAATAGGATTGACGTTGGATAAGCCTACAAATATGAACTACCGCCTATCACTTCCAAACAAAGTATTCGACTACATGCATGCAGGAACTGCTGTGGTAGCCACCGAGATAAAGGAAGTTGTGAAGATTGTTCGCAACTATGAAATTGGTGAAGTTTTAGAGTCGCTCACAACAGATCAATTAGCAGCGACAATCAATCGTATTTTGTCAGACAAGGACCGACTGAACACCTATCAGGAGAACTGTGCAAAAGCAGCACAAGTGGAAAACTGGAACAATGAAACAAAAATTCTGAATTCCATATACCGATACAATCATGGAGAATAAACGCCTACATATTGTTGCTTTTGATGTTCCCTTCCCCGCAAATTATGGTGGAGCCATAGATGTGTTCTACAAACTAAAAGCGCTGCATCAACTCGGAATACGTATTACGTTACATTGCTTTGAATATGGTCGCGGAGAACAAAAGGAATTGCTGAAATATGTACACCATGTGCATTACTACAAGCGAAAAAAAACGGTGCTTGATGCGCTCGATAAAACACCTTTTATTGTCAAGTCACGGGCAACAAAAGCACTACTAAATAACCTACTAAGTGACAAAGACCCCATACTATTTGAAGGTCTTCACTGCTGCTATTTTTTAGATCATTCTCGTTTGAAAGATCGAATCAAAATTGTTCGGACCCACAATGTAGAACACGATTACTATGCAGCACTTGCTCGCGCTTCCTCAGGCATGAAAAAATGGTTCCACCTTTCTGAAGCAAGAAAACTCAAAAACTACGAAGCAGTCTTAAAAAATGCAGATGCAATTCTTGCGATTAAAGAATCAGACGCTGACCATTTTAAACACTATTCGAAAAATGTTCAGGTACTTCCTGCCTGCGCCCCGCAAATTGACTTTATACAAAAACAGGATCCAAAACCGTATTTCTTATTTCATGGCAACCTGTCCGTAAAAGAAAATGAAACCGGTGCAATTTGGTTGATTGAGCGCGTTTTTTCTGCTATTAATCGTAAAAATAAGTTGATTATTGCGGGAAAGTCTCCTTCGAAGGCGTTGATTGAACAGTGCAAAAAAGCGCACATTCAACTCATTCCCACCCCAACTGACCGTGAACTTGAACAATTGATACAAGAAGCGCACGCCCATGTTTTTTACTCGAACCAAGCCACTGGGGTAAAACTAAAACTCATCAATAGTATGGCCTCTTCTGGTCATATCATTGTGAATGAAAAAATGATTCTCGGTTCAGCATTGGGCGATTATTGCACCGTTGTTAAAGATGAAATCCATTTCCGAAATAGCGTCGAACAAGTAGCTAAAAAGAAACTGTCAGAGGCTAATTTCGCTGCACGAATTGCCTTTTTGAACGATCGATTTGATGCACTTAACAACTGCAAATCCATCCTTGCTCTAATCAATTCTCAATAGAGTCTTCCTGCCACAACAAACGCTTTTCGCCGCGCAACGACGTGTCCTCCATCGATATGAAATGCTTCAAAAACACCAACATATGTGCCAATAGCTGCTTTTGTGCCACTATCAGTTATTCCATCCCAAACAAAAAACCCCTCAACTCCTAAAAGTTCAGATTCCATTACTGAAGCAATTTTTCTTCCACGGTCATCGTAAAAAGCGAATCTTCCAACAAAACCAGGAGCCATCATCTTGTAATTGACCTGTAACACATCTTCGAAACCGTCATTGTCAGGTGATACAGTTTCACTTGTATAGGAAAACTCCCCGTTGTCTAGGGCGGGTCTGTACTGTGAATTCTCCCCGCCTGGCGTCCCGAACCCAATTGCCTCTGCGGCTGTGTGCCAATTGTTCGAATGCGCTGATTCACCGTTGGGATCCATACGCTCAAGCGACTTTCCTTCGTCGTCATTTAAAAGCTCAAAATGCCAAGTGTCAGCATACGGAACCGCATCAATTACAACTCCATCTGAAGTGAGATAAACAGTTCCTTTGTCGTTGTTGTAGGACGGCAAATTGGATTGAAGAAAACGTCCTTCAACTGCGGCGTGAAATTGTTGAAGTACGTGTGCCGTATCTTCAGACACTACTGCATAACACTCTGGCGACAATAAAAAGTGACTGGATATGACTTGCGCATCATTGATGGTATCATTTTTACCATTTGCTAAGCTCCACCCATACAAATCAAAAAATTTATCAGAATTGTTGTACACCTCAACCCAATCACTTCCACCAGTAATTGGATTGAAAAGAATTTCATTGATAACAACATCTTTTGGAAGTGGGATTTCTGGAACCATACAGGTCAGTTGTGTCGATTGTGTTCCTTCCCCGTTCAGCGCCAAATCAGAAATTGATGCGATTGAAACTTGATACGTCTGCCCATTGGTCATCGGTTGAGCGGTACTCAAATGAACAAGTGCTGGATTGACTGTATCCAAGACGGCGTTGTTAATCGATAAAAAAGGCGAAACATTGTAATTTGACACATTCTCTGCGCTTACTTGATCCACTCCTTCATTGAACAAAAGATCAATCGTAGATAGCGAATGTGCCTCTGCTGACAATACAATTGGCGGAATAGAATCAATAATTTCATCGCCGATGTAAATATCATCGTAATAAAACTTGGTTGCATTACTGATTGTATATTGTTGAAAGATCCCGCTGTGCGTGCCCAACAATGTGCTCGAATCAAAAACAACGCCCGCAGTTACATAATTCGTTCCTCCCGAATCATCGATAAAGAGTTCCCACTGCCCTGTGCTATCACGTAGTACTTTTATTCCTATCGAAAAACTAGATGCAATTTGTCCAGTAGCTCCTGACAGCAACTCCACAGCGACACCCGAAATGGACTTGTAAAGGCGCACCGCATCCGCCGAGCCTGGTTCGCCCAATTGCAAATACATCCCGTCCGGATCGGATGCCAGATCTGGAGCTGCTGCCGTTAAATAGATTCGAGCAAAATTATTTCCCGATAGAGAAAACTCCTGTCGTGTGGTCAAATGCCACTCTTTTTTTTCTAATGAGGTAAGTCCATGCGGCAAGGAGAGGTAAGACGTTGCGGCCACACTGTTGTTCAACTGCAATTCACTCGAATTGTTGACAATATAATCGTTAACTGTTCCCTCCCACGCAGGGTTTATTGAAAAATTCCCATCCGAAAAGTCATCAATAACTTGCGCATAAATTGGACAATAGATCAAAAAAATAACGGCCGTAAAAAAGGTATTCATAACTTGTAAATGGTATCCTGAGTAGAATATACTAAATTTGTCTAAGAACCAGAAAAGAAATAAAAATGAAAATTGCTGTAGTTGGTGCAACGGGAATGGTAGGACACGTCATGCTAAAGGTTCTGCGAGAACAATCCATTCCAATCACAGAATTAATTCTTGTGGCTTCGGAGCGATCGGTGGGGAAAGTCATCGATTTTGGAGGGATGGAATGCACTGTTGTCGGACTTCAAACAGCTCTTGAACATGCTCCAGATATTGCTCTATTTTCAGCCGGTGGGTCAACCTCATTGGAGTGGGCTCCAAAATTTGCTGAAAAAGGCACAATCGTCATCGACAACTCTTCGGTATGGCGAATGGATCCCACAAAAAAATTAGTGGTTCCAGAAATCAATGGAGGCCTTTTGACAGGAGACGAAAGAATTATCGCAAACCCTAACTGCAGTACAATCCAATTGGTTCTTGCGTTAAAACCGCTGCACGACGCTTATACAATAAAACGTGTGGTTGTTTCTACCTATCAATCGATTTCTGGAACAGGTGTGGCAGCAGTTCAACAGAT
>Ga0233395_1001113_pt1 | contig 13287 bp, 12 predicted proteins | sample 27DmetaG_FD_186029 | JGI IMG/M metagenome (GOLD analysis project Ga0233395, IMG submission 186029) | Seawater microbial communities from Monterey Bay, California, United States - 27D | ecosystem: Environmental > Aquatic > Marine > Coastal | place: USA: California | collected 2016-10-12 | reverse complement strand
TGGTTTTATCAAACTTGAGCCAAATAAAACTGTAGAAACAGAAATCGTTCTGTTGCCCTACGATCCTAGTGATCCCGGGTGCTAATACGACCACCACATAAATTTAAAGCGGGTTAATGGCCCGCTTTTTTTATACATACCCGTTTGATTTAAAATACTGTACTACAGCTTCCTTCATTAATATGGTTTGCTCACCCGCTTTTAAATTTGGAAGCGGTTTTAGCGATTTAAAGTGCGGCCAACCTTCGTCGTCACGCTTTTCAAATTCGTAATAACCAAACGGTTCTAAAATGGTGCATATGGCAATGTGAAGCACGTTGATCTTTACATCCTTTTTCATTTTTATGTAGCCCATTTGAAGCTCTTGCGTACCGATAAGCAGCAATACTCCATCTAAATCTAAATCGCCGTCTCCAGGAAACTGTTTCGTAAGTTTCTTCACTAATCGTTCCCAATCCTGCTTTAATTCTTCGCTTCTCATTAATTTGCCATCATTATGGTTGGACTAGACCTTGTTGTCGTTGTTTTCTGCGCCTTTCTTGTTGCTAAAGGTATGTGGAAAGGCTTTGTAAAAGAAATTGCCGGAATCGTCGCCGTAATAGGTGGTGTCGCCGTCTCTTTTCTGTTTCATGCTCAGGTGCAGCCGTATATATCTGCTTTTGTCGGAGAAAAGTACATTCAATTGGTTTCGTACGTAGTTATTTTCCTTGGTTTCTACCTAATTGTGATGATGCTCGGCAAGCTCCTAGACAAAATACTTCGTTCCATTATGCTTGGTGGCATTAATAGGGTGCTTGGCGCCTTATTTGGGCTAATTAAAGCCTGTTTTTGGCTGACTCTTTTAACGTTTGCTTACACCAAAATTCATGTTGGTATTGGATTCAACCACCCGGTGTGGGTAATTGATTCTGTATGCTATCCCTTCTTGCTCGACCTCGTTAGTATTGGAGAAAGTCTAGTTCCTGCTTAACTAAGCGCCGCTACGCCAGGAAGCGTTTTGCCCTCCAGAAACTCTAACATCGCACCGCCACCTGTGCTGATGTAGCTTACCTTTTCAGAATAACCGAATTTATTCACTGCCGCGACACTGTCGCCTCCGCCGATTAGTGAAAACGCGCCATTAGCCGTTGCATCTGCGACACCTTGCGCTACGGCTTTTGTTCCGTCCGCATAATTTTCAAATTCAAAGACGCCCATAGGACCGTTCCAAATAATGGTTTTACTCGATGCTAAGGCCTCTAAAGCACGGGCAACACTTTGTGGGCCATTGTCTAAGCCCATATAACCCTCCGGAATCTCTCCGATAGGACAAACGCGCTCCGCTGGAGTATCCGCGAAGTCTTTAGTAATCAACGTGTCTACAGGGATCAAGAGATTACACCCCTTTGCCTTGGCATCAGCTATGAGCTGCTTCGCTAAATCCAGCTTGTCGTCTTCTACTAAAGAGGTTCCTATGGTGCCGCCCATGGCTTTCACAAACGTAAAGCCCATGCCTCCGCCAATAATCACGGTGCCGACGTTGTCAATCATATTCGTAATAACACCAATCTTTGAGCTAACCTTGGCGCCACCTATTATCGCAACGGTGGAATCACGATCACTCCCCAATGCTTTTGAAATGCTTTCTACCTCGGCATTCATTAGGTCACCAAAACCCTTGTTTTCTGGTGAGAAAAACTTGGCAATAATAGCGGTTGACGCGTGCGACCTGTGAGCTGTTCCAAAAGCGTCATTAAGATATATATCGCCTAGTGCAGCCAGCGCCTTAGCAAAGAGCTCATCACCAATGGTCTCTTCTTCATAATATCGTAGGTTTTCCAATAAAACAGCTTCACCGGGGTTTGCTTTTGCAATCACAGCTGTAGCTGCATCGCCAATACAATCTTCCGCAAAATGAACAGAAGCCCCTACGGCTTTTTCAACTTCATGAACCAAGGCGCTCAAAGATAATTTCGGAACCCGCGCTCCGTTTGGACGACCCAAATGGCTCATCAAAACCGGAATTCCACCCGCTGCTAACACTTTTTTTATTGTTGGCGCTGCTGCCATGATTCGTGTATTGTCAGTCACAGCAAGGTTTTCGTCCTGCGGCACGTTAAAGTCAACGCGGATTAGAACTTTCTTATCTTTAAAGTCGAAGCTTTTCATATATTTTTGAGTGTTAATTCAGCGCCCAATTTACTACCCAATTTTCACTCTACATTAGATGTTCAGTATATATAACAACCAAGATTTAATGGACCAATTGTTTGCTGCACATGGCAGTAAAAAACTACACCATGCAAATCTTATTTATGGGGGCGCCGGTGAAGATCCATTAGGTATTGCACTAGGGCTTTCGGCCATACTGCTCTGTGAAACAAACACCGCCTGTGGATCGTGTAGAAGTTGTAAAAGGGTTGAGAAACTGGAGCATCCCGATTTAAACTTTACGTTTCCTTTCGTAAGCGGTGGAAAAACGGGTACCGCAGACGACTTTTTAAAAGAGTTCAGAAACGCGCTTTTAAAGAACCCGTTTCTCGATCCCGATAGTTGGCAACGACAGATCACCAGTAAAAATCAACAATTACAAATTCCGGTAAAAGAGATTCAAAATCTTCAGCAAAAACTTAGCTTGACAGCTGCTGAAGGAGGAAATCGCGTCCTGGTTGTCTGGATGCCTGAGCAAATCAAAGCTGCTGCGTCAAATAAGCTGTTAAAACTGATAGAGGAGCCGCTGCCAAAAACATTTATTATTCTCGTTTCGCACAGAAAAAACCGGCTTCTTCCCACAATAGTATCTAGATGTGCGCCTTGGTCTTGCAAGCCCCTAGATGAAAACTCCTTTCACCGACACTTTGTTAACAGCCCTGACCAAACAAAAAGATTATTGAGCATGGTCTTCGCTCCCAATCTAGGCGCGGCAATAACAGCTTATGATGATCCTGAGAGTACTCAAATTGATCGTTTTGCGGAATGGATGAGAACCTGCTATAAAGGTGTGCCTATCGAAATTACATCCGCTGTTAACGAGCTAGCTGCCCTGCCAAAAGAGTCGGTTAAAACACTGATATTAAGGTCTTTACATTTTTTAGAGCGCGGTTTTTATCACACCGTTCAAAACACACCTAACAACGCAACAGATCTCGGAGCAATAAACGTTCAAAAGTTAAGTAACGCAGTGGTTCCTAAGGGCACCTTAAGTATAACACAGTCTCTTAGCGCTTGCCTGAACGATCTAGAAAGAAATGTCCATGTAAAGACGACGTTGACACACGCCTCATATGCGCTTCATAATGCCTTCCGCGGCAACTAAGCGTTCTTGAAGACGTAGATCAAGGAGCTCTTGTTGTCTTTACCTCCTTTTATATTGCTGATTGTCCCCTGAACAAGACCGAGCAACCAGTGCTTTAACTTCTTTGCAGGAGCGGCCTCTTTGTACTGTTCGCTAATTAGGCTTATATAATAGCTGTCTAAAGACATCGGCAACACTTTTTGTAGCTTAAAACCATTCCGTTCTACCGCTGTCTTCATACTGTTCTTTGTAAAGTGGTGGACGTGTATTGGTATATCCCACGCTGCCCAGTGTACGCCGTAATGCTTGGCGTCATAACTTTCAGGGTTTGGAACAGCAATGATAAGGGTTGCGTTATCAGACATCTTGTCCTTGAATGCCTCAAGAAGGTGGTCTAGATTATAAACATGTTCTAAGACATGCCACATGGTTATAGCGTCCACAGGTCCTTTGACATCTTCAATAGCTCGGAAGACTTTACCAAAGCTAGATGCTTTTGCACGAGCGCCATCGTTAATTTCAACGCCCTGGACGCTGTACCCCTTCTGAACCATTTTCTCAAGAAACTGACCTGTACCACAACCATAATCTAATAGCGATTTGCCTTGGGCGTATTTTGCAACGTAACCGTGCTTCCAGTTAAGGTTGATTCCCCTTAAGGTTTGGTAGACCTTCGCAAACACCGAGGTGGCGTCGTCTGTATGGCTTATGTAATCTGGGTTATCATAATAAGGCCCTACCGAACCCTCCTTAACGCGCGGGTTGGTAAATAAATGGCCGCAATCATTGCACGACCATATATCAAAATCTTCTTTGCTTGTACTGTGGTCTTTAACCGTTTGTTGAAACGATATTTCATTTCCCAGGCACGCAGGGCAGTGTCTTAACTCCTCTTTCATATTGTTTCACGTGAAACCATTACCTACCCATATATATGAGTAATACATGTATATCGCTTTGGCTTATGCCGCTTATTCGAGACGCTTGTGCTATCGTCGCCGGCCCTATAGCTTTAAGCTTGTCTCGGCCCTCATAACTTAAACCTTTTACCTTGTCGTAATCAAATTTCTCTGGTATAGCCTTGTTGTTCAGACGTTTCATTTTTGCTACGCTCTCTCGCTCTCGCTGTATATAGCCCCCGTACTTTATGTCTATTTCTAGCTGCTCAATAACCTCTGAACGCCACCACTCTGCCCCGTCAAACTTGGCGCTAAAATCTTTAAGCCCCAGGTTTGGGCGCGCCACCAATTTGCTTGTCTTTGTTTTTTCTGAAGCCTTCTTCTCTCCTTTTTCTTCTAAAACGTTATTTACAAAACTTAACGTTAAGTTTTTGTCTAACGCTGTTTTTCCTTCCGCAATCCATCGCTCCTTTTCATCCAAAAGCGCTATACGTCTGTTAGAGGCCAAACCTATTTCATGGCCTAACTTCGTAAGTCTTATGTCTGCGTTATCCTGACGTAATAACAACCTGTATTCCGCTCTAGAGGTAAACATTCTATACGGCTCTTCTGTGCCTTTAGTAATAAGATCGTCAATCAACACGCCTATATAAGCGTCGTTTCTGCCTAGAATAAATGGCGCATCACCCCTGGTCTTTAAAACTGCGTTGACACCCGCCATCAGTCCTTGACAAGCGGCCTCTTCGTAACCTGTGGTTCCGTTGATCTGGCCCGCAAAATACAAGCCGCTGACCAATTTTGTTTCTAACGTGTGTTTAAGTTGTGTCGGGGGGAAATAATCGTATTCTATAGCATAGCCCGGGCGGAAAAACTTTGCTTTCTCGAACCCCTTGACCTTGTGTAAGGCTTCGTATTGAATCTCTACAGGCAGGCTTGAGCTAAACCCGTTTACATAAACCTCAACCGTGTTCCATCCTTCAGGTTCAACGAAAATTTGATGCGACGTTTTATCGGAAAACCGGTCTATTTTGTCCTCTATAGACGGACAATACCTCGGACCTGTTCCACGAATAGACCCGTTGAATAATGGAGATCGGTCGAATCCTTTCTTAAGAACGTCATGAACCTCTTGTGATGTGTGTGTTATCCAACAACTTCTTTGCTTCTTTAGCGTATAGTCGCCCTCAAAACTGAACTGGCCCGGGTGCTCGTCGCCAGGCTGTTCTTCCATGACAGAGAAGTCTAAAGAGCGACCATCTATTCTTGGCGGGGTGCCTGTCTTCATTCTTCCCGCTTCAAAACCCATGGTTATAAGCTCTTCGGTAATACCGGTGCTCGCGCGTTCACCCGCTCTACCTCCTCCAAAATTTTGATCTCCAACATGAATTAGGCCGTTCATAAATGTGCCTGAAGTAAGAATAACCGTATGCGCCTCGAACGTTAGCCCTAATGCTGTCCTGACTCCATGAATGGTGTTGTCGCTTACATTGAGTCCGGTGACCATGTCCTGAAACATATTCAGCCCCGGCGTCTCTTCTAAGAGTTCCCTCCAATACTGAGCAAACAACATTCGATCACTCTGAACGCGCGGGCTCCACATTGCAGGGCCCTTGCTTCTGTTCAGCATGCGAAATTGTATCATGCTCTTATCTGTTATACGTGCACTACCGCCTCCAAGAGCGTCAATTTCTCGCACAATCTGGCCTTTTGCTACACCTCCCATGGCTGGGTTACAGCTCATTTGTCCAATGGTCTGCATATTCATTGTAATCATGAGCACATTTGAACCCATTTTTGCTGCACTGTATGCCGCCTCACAGCCTGCATGACCGCCGCCAACTACAATTACATCGTATTTCTCGTCAAGAACCATATTTTTCTAAATAAGCCAACACCTCATCCTCTTTGCTTCGCATCACCGCTTCTTCTTCTTTTGTCTTGTCTTTAAACCCTATTAAATGCAGAATACCGTGCGCTATCACCCTTAATAATTCCAACTCATAAGCCAGTCCTAGTGCTGATGCATTGTCCTTTACGCGATCCACACTAATATGCAATTCGCCGCTGATCCTATTGCCTCTTGAGTAGTCAAATGTTATAATATCAGTATAATAATTGTGCTGAAGATGTTTGTTGTTTATCTCCAACAACTCATTGTCTGAAACACCATAAACATCAATCTTCTTTAGTCGTGCAGACGGATGGAGCGCATTAATAGCACTCTTAACTCTATCAACCAAACTTGCATCTATCATCATTATTACAGCTTCTTCAGCACGGGCAAAGGTAAGTCGGTCTCCTTAGATTTTAATACCTTAAAATCAATGGCTTCTCCGTCATGCGAACTTGACTCATCACCTGAATTACTCTTCCTTAATTCACCCAACTCTTTTTTATTAAACACGCTTTCTTCTACACGCCATAAGCGCTCTTCAAGCTCGTTTAAATCTACAGAAGACTTGTCGTTGTTAAACAAGAGTTCGTCCTTCATGCGATCCAGCTTTTCGCTGTTGATACCAGCGTTTTGTCCTAATTTCCCTAACGCTTCACTTGCTGCTTCTATTCTTTTCAACAACTCTTTTTCACCCGGCTTCCCTGTGGTTCCGGGTTTAGTTCCTTTTTCACCTTTATTTGGCTCCCCTGATTTCCTTTTTACCCTTCCACCGGGTTTCTTTGATGGTTTAGGAAGACTTTTTTTACCTTCTTTGCCTTTCCCTGAAGACGATGGCTTTCCTGAGGAGCCTGGTTTACCTTTTTTACAATTCTTCTTTGCTTCATTCAAATTAGATTTCTCGCTTTCTAAAATAAAGTATAATGCCTGGTTAATGTCATTTAATGCTGTGACCGCGTATCCAATATCGGCCTTCATCTCCTTTCCGCTGCTAGATTTAGATTCCAGCGACCGTAACGCACGATCTAAGTCCGCCCGCTTTTCAGAGAGCATTTGGTTTAGTTTAGGTTCGTGTATTAATAACAGGTCTAAACTGTCTTTAATTGCTGCTTCATTTGTTAATACTAATTGTTGAGACCGTGCTTTGTTAACAGCTAAAGACAAGTCTCGTAAACTCTCTTGAAAAACGCTTACAACCCAACCACTCTTTAAAAGTCGCTTAATTCTTGAAACATTGTCCTCTTGTACTTCAGCGATATTTTTTGATAAAAACTCTTTAAGTTTTTTACTTGCATCTTTAGCTTGTTCCTCCCTAGCTTGACCCTCTTTCTCAATTTTCTTAATAAGGTCTGCAGACTCTTGTGTTTCTTTATAACTGAGCTCTTCTAACGCCTCAGCCGCGGTTGTTAATGCGCTATCCAGTTCTTTATTAGGTAAAGAGTCTACTTTGCTTAGTAATTCTATTGCTTCTTCCATCCGCCATAACTCATCCAAGCGCTCAAGAAGTTGGTCTAACGGTTCTTTTTCAGATAATTCGGTTTCTAAATATGGTTTTTCTTTTGTTAATTCTTTTCCTAAATCTTCCGTTGATTCCTCCTTTATTTTCTTTTTGATCCTAAACTGTTGAAGTGGCTTTTGTATATTTTCTGCTGCAGAACTCTTTAATGTCTGGTCAGAAGCGGTTCTTAATAATTGGACTGCGCTTAGTGTGGGTTTTCTCACCTCTCTTATACACACACCGCCGTTTCTATCTGTTGCTTTGATGGTTAACTCTACATTAGTATTCCAAGCAAGCTTTACGGTTGAATTAACACCTTCGCTTATTATGTGCTCCACTCCTAATTCAATATTGCTAAGACCATGATCGTCTTTTACAAAGAGAACAAGTGAATCACTACTGTTTTTAACCACGGTTATTGATGGTGGTAAGTCTTCGATAAGTATGGTTGGTAGAGTTTTATTCCAATAATCCGTTATTAATTCAATAGGCTCTCCGTTCCATACAAAAGACATTCCGTTTGTTTCACGTGAAACATTGATTTTATTTTTTAATACACCTTGATACTCTATTCTGATATTAGAGCCTTTAAAAGCTTTTATAGTGTCCTGCGTTTTATAACTGGATAAATTCAAATACTTTGGTGGATTCACTATTGCCCGCCATGATGTTAGTTGAGGTATACTGTCACAAATTATATGCTGGGTTTTATAAAAACGCCCATTAAACTCCCAGTCAATACTTTCGTTATTCACTATTGTTATTTCAGAGGTCTCTATTCCTTTGTAAAAAGGTGTAAGTTCCGGGTTACTCAACCTCAACACTTCTTTAAACGGTATATGAATTGTGTCTAATCTATTTAATAAAGTGAGCTCTCTAGAAAATGTACCGTTAATGATTTCACTCTTACTTTCTTTTAACAACGCTTTAGGACTACATATTAACGCGGCAACTAGAAGTGTAATAGTCCAACCTATAAGGTTCAAAGGAATATTTCTATTTAATTCCTTTTTGAACCTTGGTATTTTATGATGAACTTTTTTTAATACTATATTTTGAGCCCAGAGATCTAATGCATCATTGGATAACTCTGTAATTTCATTAAGTCTTCCGTCGTCATAGTGCTTCAGTTTTTTAGCTAGTTGTTTTAGGGAATAATATCTACTCCAAAAGGCTTGTAAAAAATACCGCAATGGCCAAAATAAGAATACCGCAATAGTGAGTGAAAGAAGTATTCCAACTATCTTTCTAAATATTACAAGATCAGGAATAAGAAAATGGTTATATACCGCTAATAGAGTAGTTAAAATTACACTAAATAATAATATTAAAACGCTGTAATACAATGATTTACGTAGATAAACTACGCGTAAGAAACGCTGTAATTCTTGTAACTCTGTCATTACTATTTACTCATTGTTCACCGGTGAAGGAGATAAAAACAAACGTACCTAATTATAAATTAGTCCAAATCGGACGGAGTAAAAATCCCACGGTATTATTTTTTCAAGATAGTTATTGCCTTCAGAACGATTCTATTACTAATTGGTTCGTAAAGAATAATTATCAGGTCATTCTTGCTGAACGATTAAATATCGACCCATTATATATTCTAAACACTGATCACCCATTAATGCGCGCTTCAAACGGACTAGCTTTAGTTAACTCTTTATCAAATTATCCTATTGAGTACATTGCCGCAACTGGTTTAGAGGTACATTCCACAGCGGAATGGTTTGTAAATACAGAGGTTAAAGGCGGTTTTTTATTTCCTTTCTATAAAGGGAGTTTAAGAGACTATTTAATAGAATGTATGTATAAAAACAAAAAAGTGCTTCCTGGATATCCTTCTACTATAGAACCAATAGAGTTAGTGCAACTTCTTGAAACCACACCTCCACCAAGTGGAATTTATGGAAACTATTCGCTTCGTTTCTTACAAAACATCTGGCAACAACAACCAAAGATTAATCTTACCTCATATGAAGGTGAATTACTTTATCAAGTAGTTAAATAAATTAACTACAAGCTATTTTCCCTACCCTTCTTTGATGACGTCCGCCTTCAAATTCTTGAGTTAAGAATTCTGAAACTATTGATTTAGCGTCGTCTGTTGAAATAAAACGAGCAGGGATTGCTACAATATTTGCGTCGTTGTGTTGACGAGCGAGCGCTGCAATCTCTGGGGTCCAGCATAAAGCGCCCCGAATGCTTTGATGTTTATTAACTGTCATGTTTATACCATTGCCTGAACCACAGATGACAACACCTAAATCCGCCTGACCTTGATCTACAGCTGATGCAACTGCATGACCATAGTCTGGATAATCAACACTTTCATTTGAGAAAGGACCTTTATCAAGTACCTCGTGTGATAATTCTGTTATTAATTGAATCAATACATCTTTTAACTCAACACCTGCATGGTCAGTTCCAATTGCTATTTTCATGGGTCGTAAATTTCTTTAAAGGTCGTGAATGTTGTGAATTACTCTGTGTGTAAATATGGATAAGTACATCATATCCTCTTAAAACTTTCTCTTGTTTATTTCAAAGTTTTACTTAATTGAAAAAAAAAATGACATAAGCTTTCGTACTTAGAAAATCTTCTCTGTCATTTATAAACTTATAAAGAAGAGATATACCCCACACTCAATTTTTAATTTATCAACTAACACTAGTTAACTTCATAATTAACATAACAACTAATATTTTTATAATTTATTTAAAATCAATATTTTACTTAATAGTCAAATTGTTAATAAACTGTATTCTTGGTTCAATATTAAATATAGCAACGTGAGTTATCACGGTTATCAACAGACTATATATATTACTATATATCTTTTAAAATGAATACATATATAAATAAAGGAGACTGGATAGTTAAAAACTCTAAGGAGGTTTACGATAATCCTTGGATCACTGTACGTCACTCTGATGTTATTACTCCAGGAGATACTGATGGTATTTACGGTGAGGTAAAATTTAAAAATCTAGCAATTGGAATAATTCCAATAGATCAAAATGGATATACTTGGCGTGTAGGTCAATTTAGATTTCCATTAAATACCTACAGTTGGGAAATTCCTGAGGGAGGTGGCCCTATTGGAATGGATCCTTTGGAAAGTGCGAAACGCGAGTTACTAGAGGAAGTGGGTTATGCAGCTGAAGAATGGAATGAATTTCTTCAGATGGATCTAAGTAATAGTGTGACAAATGAACGTGCTGTAGTCTTCTTAGCTGAATCTTTAACCTTTTTAGGTACAAATCATGAAGACACAGAAAATCTTCGCTTAGAACGCTTGCATTTTAGTACACTTTACAATCAAGTGATAAAAGGAGAAATAACAGACAGTATTAGTGTAGCCGCAGTGTTGAAATTAGCTGTACTTCGACCGGAGTTTTTAGAAATTAAGAAGTGATCTAAACCGTTCAAACACTACCTCTACTGCAACTTCATTTGGGTGAGTACCGTTATCTTTAAAATAGCTGTAATCCCGTAACTCATCTGTAATTATCTCATAACTTGGAAAATAAAAGCAATTAGAATTTTGTTCTATTAATGATTTTATACCCAGTCGTAAAATAGATTTACTGATAAAATTTTCCTCTAACCCTACTTTTGTATATTTTACTGGGCTCACAGTAAAGATGATTTTCCAATTTTTAGGTAATAAAGATAAAACAGATCTCCAAGCGTCTTCGATCTCATGACTATTTAATAAACGCCGTTTAAAAAGATGTTGAGGTAATTTATGGCAGTTATTCACTACCGTACCTTCTATTTCCCAGTAGTGGGCAGTTCCAAATGAAATAATAAGAATAGGATGCTCAATTTGATTTAAATGAATTAATGTTTTTTTACGCGCCGACTCAATATCCTGGTCAAGAATAAATAAGTCTTTATGTTGAAATTTATTTGCAGCATCGAGTTGATGGTAAATTCCATTATGGAGAAAACTTGGGTTGAAAACAAATGTTGAGTCAAGTAACCAATTCAACTGATGTGCTATACTTACAGGATTAAAAGATGTACCCAGAGGATTAAACTGGTAGGGTATATTCATTCTTTCTAAGGGTACAGTAAGATTCTGCACGAAACAACTACCTAATCCAAAAAATAAAAAAGGAGGACTCGATTCAACGGGTCCTCCAAGTTTTACAGGTGTAATCACAATTTAAAGATTAAATTCAATGCCTTGTGCTAAAGGTAAATCACTTCCGTAATTAATAGTGTTTGTTTGTCTTCTCATATAAGCTTTCCAAGCATCTGAACCACTTTCGCGACCTCCGCCTGTTTCTTTTTCACCACCAAAAGCACCACCAATTTCGGCGCCGGAAGTTCCTATATTAACATTAGCTATACCGCAGTCTGATCCACTCTCACTCAAGAAAATATGTGCCTCACGCATATTATTAGTCATGATAGCTGAAGATAAACCTTGTTGAACACCGTTTTGAAGCTCTAAAGCGTCGTGTACATCTCCAGAGTATTTAATTAAGTAAAGAATAGGTGCGAAAGTTTCTGTTTGTACAGCATCGTACTCATTTTTAGCTTCAATAATACAGGGCTTCACGTATAATCCATTTTCATAAATTCCACCGCTCAGAACCGTACCACCACAAAGGACTTTCCCACCTTCTTTTTGAGCATTCTCAATAGTATTTAAGAATGCAGCAACAGCATCTGCATCGGTCAATGGACCCACATGATTTGATTCATCAAGTGGGCTTCCAATTTTTAATTGGTCGTAAGCTCCGACCAATGCATCGCGAACTTTATTGTAGACAGATTCGTGTATAATCAGACGACGAGTCGATGTACAACGTTGTCCACACGTTCCAACAGCCCCAAAAACAGCTCCAGTAACTGTCATTTTTAAATCAGAACTAGGTGTAATAATGATTGCATTATTTCCCCCTAATTCAAGAATACTTTTTCCAAATCGCTGGGCAACTGCTGCACCAACAATTCTTCCCATACGTGTCGAGCCTGTTGCTGAAACCAAAGGAATACGTGTATCCTTAGTTATCCACTCTCCAACTGTATAATCTCCATTGATAATAGAAGAAATACCTTCAGGTAAATTATTATCAGAAGCTATTTTATTCCAGATGTGTTGGCAAGCGACGGAGCAAAGCGGTGACTTTTCAGAAGCTTTCCAAACAACTGTATTACCACAAACCAGTGCTAATGCAAAATTCCAAGACCATACTGCAACTGGGAAATTAAAAGCGGAGATTACACCAACTACTCCGAGTGGATGCCATTGCTCCATCATGTGATGATCAAGGCGTTCACTTTTAATTGTTAATCCATACAATTGGCGTGACAGACCTACTGCAAAATCACAAATGTCAATCATTTCTTGGACCTCACCGAGACCTTCCTGATAGCTTTTACCCATTTCTAATGAAACAAGTGCACCTAGCATCTCTTTTTGGTTCCGCAGCTCATTTCCAAACTGTCTAATATATTCACCGCGTTGAGGCGCGGGAACGTTTCGCCAATCCTTAAAAGCAATTTGTGCAGCGGATATAGCTGTATTGTATTGTTCTTCCGTAGTAATACTAACATCACCTAAATGCGCAGAGTCAATAGGTGAATATGAAGCTATCCACTCACTGGAATTATGCCATTGATTACCTGTAGACGTTCCTGCGTTCTTTGCTTCTAATCCCAGGTTTTTTAAAATACTGGTCGCTGTGAAATTTCCCATGT
>Ga0233395_1001093_pt1 | contig 13381 bp, 12 predicted proteins | sample 27DmetaG_FD_186029 | JGI IMG/M metagenome (GOLD analysis project Ga0233395, IMG submission 186029) | Seawater microbial communities from Monterey Bay, California, United States - 27D | ecosystem: Environmental > Aquatic > Marine > Coastal | place: USA: California | collected 2016-10-12 | reverse complement strand
TGGTAAAATTTACCTGTTCGATTTGTTGAGTACTTTCTATGGTTCCTAGCTCCAAAGCGATAAAGAAATTTTGACTCAGTCGCAAATCCCCTACAACTTCAAAGCCGTTAAAATCATCTGTAGTTTGTGAACGGATGATTCGATATAAATCCAAGCCAAAACGCAAGCTTAAGGGCACTTTCTCCTTAACCTCCAAACTGTCAATAGGCTGAACAGGAATTTCTTCCTGCTGCCCATATCCAAGCGGAAAGCCTCCTAAAAGACTAATGTAAAATACCCAAATGCGCACGTGTTTCATCTGCTATGGTGTCTTTTAAAATGGTAAATCCTTTAATCCAATTATCCCCAGGATTTAAAATAAGGGCAGGAGGATCCTCTAAGATAAAAGTGGATCGATACCCGCAAGCTCCATTAATAAAGGTGTCAAATCGCTGATAATTGATTTGTAAGGTGTCTCTGTTTTCCTCCTCGGTTCCTTGATTGAGGATGAATTCAAATTGAACATTATTTTCCTGAATTTTAAGAGGTAAGCTCAACGAATCGCTTGAAGGTCTAGGTAAAATGCTGTCTGTCCCTATGGCTCGTATGGAAAATCCTGAGGGCGATTTTCTTAAACGATTTTCTTCTGCATCTAACAGCAACAAAACTAAATCGGGATTTTCTTGAATGGAAGACAAACAGATGTCGTCCTTTTCACACTGAAAGAGGAAGAAGATACAGAATAGCCCTAGACTGAATTTAAGTGGACCTTTACCCATGACTTGTTTTGAGTTGTAAAAGTACAACATTTTCTATATGATGTGTTTGAGGAAACATATCTATGGCTTGACTTTTAAGCACGTCATAACGTTTCTTTAAAAGTTCCAAATCTCGAGCTTGCGTAGCGCTGTTACAGCTCACATACACAATTCGTTGCGGTGCAAGCTTTAGGAGTTGTTCTACTACTTTGACATGCATACCATTTCTGGGAGGATCGGTAATAACTACATCCGCTTTCCCATATTTATCGATAAAGCTATCGTTAAAGAAGTCTTTCATGTCGCCCACTTCGAAACTAGCGTTATTTATTTGGTTATGTTGCGCATTGACTTTGGCAGCTGTTATTGCCTCTGGAACTGATTCTATTCCTATAACTTTAGCACAAGCATCTGCAAGACTTAGTGCGATGCTACCCGTACCGGTGTAGAGATCGTAAACGGTGTCGGTGGCTTTAAGATTTGCAAATTCTTTGGCAATGCGGTAAAGGGTTTTAGCTTGTTCCGGATTGGTTTGGTAGAAAGACTTTGCAGTAATACGAAACTGAAGCTTACCGAGATGTTCTGTAATAAATTCTTTCCCTCGATAGCAAAAAATCTCCTGATCATACAAACTGTCATTAGCTTTGGAGTTAATACAATAGAGAAGGGAGGTGATTTCTGGAAATTGTTCATCTAAAAAGTTTAAGAATTCTTCCCTTTGAACTTTATCTTCTTTAAAAAATTGAATCAGAACCATGACCTCACCGCCTAAGGTGTTTCGAATCATTAAGGTTCTTAAAAAACCGCTTTGTTCTCTTGGATCAAAAAACTCCAGTTGCTGATTTAAAGCATAAGTGCGTATTGCGTTTCGGATTTTGTTTGAAGGTTCTGCTTGAAGATGGCAGTGTTGGATATCCACCACCTTATCCCACATATTGGGTTTGTGAAAGCCCAAGCCTTGGCGTTGTATAATTTCTTCCTCTTGAATTTCCTTGGCCGTAAGCCAGCGCTTATTAGAAAAAGAAAATTCCATCTTATTTCTGTAGTAGTAGGGGTTTTCGACTCCTGCTATTGGTAATATACTTTGGATGTCTAGTTTTCCTATATGTTTTAGATTGTGCAACACTCCCTTTTCTTTAAAACGCAACTGACCTTCATAGCTTAAATGTTGCCATTTGCATCCTCCACATACGCCAAAATGTTCACAAACAGGATCGGTACGTTCTTTGGAAGTATGTACCCAATGCGTTGGCTCTGCTTCAAAGTAGCCTCTTCTTTTTTTGTAAACACGAACATCTACAACATCCCCAGGAACTACGTTTTTGACAAAGTAAACGGCGCCATCTAACGTCTTGGCTACTCCCATACCTTTTGCGTTTATATCTATAATCTCAAGGCCAGATTCAGTTCGGTCGATGCGTTTTCTTGACATGCTGCAAATGTAGGAGGCTTGGTAAAATAAATCATTATTTCAACTAGGTTTTTGGAGGGGATATTTAGTATTTTTATAAACTGAAACAAAACCCCATTTCAAATTTAAAGACTACCTATTATGGAAACGCTATTAAAATCAGGTCATTTTATTGCTTTAGAGCAAGAACATGGAGCACACGATTACCATCCTATTCCCGTGGTTTTAGAACGTGGGCAAGGCGTTTTCTTATGGGACGTAGAAGGAAAGAGATACTACGACTTTTTGTCTGCTTATTCAGCTGTAAACCAGGGACATTGCCATCCTCGGATTGTTAGAGTTCTTAAGCAGCAGGCAGAAAATTTAACACTGACCTCAAGAGCATTCCACAACAATAAGCTGGGCGCATATATGAAATACGTCACAGACTACTTTGGTTTTGAACGCCTGCTCCCATCCAATACGGGTGCAGAAGCCGTAGAAGCCGCTATAAAGATTACTAGGAAATGGGGCTATACCAAAAAAAATATCCCTGGAAATAAAGCGGAAATCATCGTTTGCCAACAAAATTTTCACGGGAGAACTTCTACAATCATTTCTTTTTCAAGCGATGCGGATTCAAAAAATCACTTTGGGCCATATGCTCAGGGATTTATTTCCATCCCCTATAATAATATTGAGGCTCTCGTAACTACCCTAAAAACCCACCCCAATGTGGCAGGATTTCTAGTAGAACCCATTCAAGGGGAGGCAGGAGTTTACACCCCTGATGAAGGTTTTATTCGTGAGGCAAAGAAACTTTGTTCTGAGTATAACGTATTGCTTATGGCAGATGAAATACAAACAGGCATTGGAAGAACAGGCTCTTTACTTGCTGTTTGTGGGAATTGTAATTGTAAAGGCCACTGCGAACAACAAACAAGCTATACCCGACCCGATCTTTTGATTTTAGGAAAAGCAATAAGTGGAGGAACCTATCCCGTATCCGCAGTTTTATGTGATGCGCATATCATGGATGTCATTCAACCAGGGCAGCACGGGAGTACCTTTGGGGGAAATCCAATGGCCTGTTCTGTAGCCATGGAGGCCCTAGAGGTGATCCGCGACGAGAAATTAACGCAAAATGCACGCAAGCTAGGTAAACGATTTAGAGCAGCATTGCAAGAGTACATCGACCAGAGTTCTATCGTTTTAAAAGTTCGTGGAAAGGGATTGCTCAATGCCATTGTGATCAACGATTCAGAAAACAGTAAAACCGCTTGGAATATTTGTCTTAAGCTCAAGGAAAATGGCCTGTTGGCAAAGCCTACTCATGGAAATATCATTCGGTTTGCGCCTCCATTGGTCATGAGTGAAGAGGCGTTGGAAGCTTGTATAGAAATTATTACGACTACTTTAGCAATTTTTGAACCTTAAAATTTAATGGGGAAAATGAATGTATATTTTGACAATGCGGCAACCACTCCTATGCGGAAAGAAGTTATTCATTCCATTTCGAATGTCATGTCAGCATGTTATGGAAACCCCTCTTCCACCCACGCTTTTGGACGAAGTGCAAAAACCTATTTAGAAACAGCACGTAAAGGTATTGCTGGACTCCTCAATGCAGCCCCTCAAGAAATTATATTTACCTCTGGTGGTACCGAGTCAGACAATATGATTTTAAACTGTGCTGTAAAGGATTTGGGGGTAATAACACTAATATCTTCTCCTTTAGAACACCATGCTGTACTTCACGCCTTAGATGCTTTAAAAAAACTCTATAGCGTTAAAGTAGTCTATGTGGATATCGATGAAAAAGGAGCGATTGATTTACAGCATCTTAAAGCCCTTTTAGAAGAAGACAGCTCAAAAAAGTTAGTGACCTTGATGCATGTCAATAATGAAATTGGTAATGTTTTGGATTTAATTAAAGTTGGAACTTTATGTCATCAGCACGAAGCTTTTTTTCATACCGACGCCGTTCAAGGTATTGGTCATTTTCCTTTTGATCTTGAAAAGATGCCCATCGATTTTCTTTCTGCTGCAGCTCATAAATTTCACGGACCCAAGGGAATCGGATTTTCTTTTGTCAGGAAAAATTCTGGATTAGAGCCTTTTATTCACGGAGGTGCTCAAGAACGCGGATTGAGAGCAGGTACAGAATCTGTTCACAACATAGTTGGCATGCATAAAGCATTAGAGCTCGCTTATGAAAATTTAAATCAAGAACGGGAGCAAGTACTAAAACTAAAAAACTACTTTATTGAAGAATTGCTGAAAATATTTCCCCAAGCCCATTTCAACGGTTATTCAGCTGATGTAAAAGCAAGTACTTATACCTTGATCAATGTGGCTTTGCCCATTGCTAAGGATAAAGTAGGTCTTCTTGATTTTCATTTGGATCTTAAAGGGGTTGCTTGTTCCAAAGGAAGTGCTTGTCAGTCTGGAAGTAGTTCGGGCTCTCATGTATTAAATTCTATACAATCTAAAAAAATTCAAGACTGGGCTTCTTTGCGTTTCTCTTTTTCTGTTTTCAATACCAAAGAAGAGGTAGACTATGTCATGCAATCTTTAAAAGAATTTAAAGATTAAAATATTTCATTTGGGTTTTCTGTAAAAATCCCTCTTAAAGACCGTTTTGTTCCCAACCTGATCTTCAGCCTCTATAGTCAATTGATGTAGGGCTTCTTTAAATTTCACATCATTAAATTTGTATATAAGACTGTTGTTTTTGGGTTCGTGTTCTAAGAGGATCCACTTTCCATTGATCGTCCCTCGATATTTTTTAATACCTGAATAGTCATCGGTTATTTTCAATCTTAAAAAGCTGTAATTACTAAGCCACTGTTTATTTTTAAAGTTTACAGCTTTAATCTCAGGGGCAATACTGTCTCGACTCACTACATAGTCTCCCAAAGCTTTGGATTTTGCCTCCCAAAAACCTTCTTTTTTTGAAGCCGTAAAAAAACTGGGTTTTCCTTTTTTATTGATTATCGCCAAGAAAGATTGAGCTAGGGTTAAACTATCTCCAGCGGGAACTTTGTATTTAATTTCAAAGGGCTTTTGTAGTGGAGCCCAATTTTGTGAAATATGCAAGGTGTCTCCACGATCTTCTACGAGCATATTTACCTGATCAAAAAAACTTTCTTCTGGGAAATAAACGGATTTATCATCAAATTCGAAAAAATAATCCTGGGTGGGGTTTAGGGAATTTCCCAAACCTTTTTTTGAAGGAGTAACTTCATTGGTCCCGGTTAGGTAAGCTTCTACATAGGTCGTATTTTGCTTGTAATCATTCAACTCAATTAAAATTTGATAGGATTTACCGGGTTCAATGAGCATTTCTCCTTGAGGAGAAGTTTCATTTAAAAAGGAGAATTTTTGTTTGGAATGAGAAACAAAACGTTGAATCCTTCTTTTGTTTTTGGAAAACACTTCATAGTCAATCATTAAATTAATGTACTTGGAATCGTTAAATGAAATGCGGTCCATGGTATATTTAAATTGTTCTATCCCATTCAAGCGAACTGAGGTACTGTAAATTCCATTTTTGTTATAGGAAAGATTTTGACGATCAAATAAACGCAACCCTACATTGACTCTCCCAGAAGGAATGACCCCAGTTGTAACATAGGTACTGTCGTTTTTTTTGACAAGAGGGAATTCTTTTTTATTGCTATTGGGTTGTGTACCCGAATACAAATAAAAGTTTTGCACCTGAGGTCGTTGGGTGTCTTCAATGACCATAAGATATCGCATAGCATTGATAGGAAATTGACCCTTGGTTTCTCGCATTTCAAAATGTAAATGAGGACCGTAGGATCCTCCTGTATTTCCTGAGAAACCAATAATTTCTCCCGCCTCTATTGATAATTCATCTTTCTTGAGAAAGAGTTGGATTTGAAAAGTTTCTTTCTGGTATTGCTTTTCTTTAACATAGTCTTCAATTTTAGGTGCAAATTTTTTCAAATGTGCATATACCGAAGTGGTTCCATTACGGTGTTCGACATAAAGTGCTTTTCCATAACCACTTACGCTAACGCGGATTCTGCTAATTCTCCCATCCTGTACACTGCGAACTTTTAAGCCCTGCCTTCCTTGAGTTCTAATATCTATTCCAGCATGAAAATGATTATTTCTCAATTCTCCAAAAGTACCAGAAAGCTGAATAGGGATGTCTAATGGGGGAACCCAGGAAAATTCGTTTTGACCAAATACGCTTAAATTAAATAAAAAAAACAGGATGTTGTAAAAACGTTTCAAATTGGGTAAAGTCTGTTTTGTTCTATGCAAGATAAAGAATCCGTATGCTTCTATGCAAATTTTTTAAGTGTTGTTAAAATTTTTAAAACTATGATGAGGAGTCCTCGAATTGAAAAAAGATTCAATAACTTTGTTATAGAGTAATGTTAGACTAGTAAGTTTTATATGAACCAAAAGCCTGTAGCAATCGCCCTTCTTGAGGAAAAAATTATTGGCTTACTTAATAAGCTAAAGGAAAACCACCTCAACTTAACCAAATTTGAAGAGTCAAATGCTACCTTGCACGAGCGAAACAAAGCTTTAGAAGAAAAAATTGTAAAGCTGGAAGAGGAAAACAAGGCATTAAAAATTGCTAATAATTTACTCGGCAGTAAAGAAGGCAAAACACAAACGAAGGCTAAAATAAATAGTTTGATAAAAGAAGTTGATTATTGCATTCAGCAACTTTCAGAAATGAATTAATAATATGAGTGATCTTTTAAAAATAAAACTAAATATTGCAAATAGAGTTTACCCCTTATCTGTTGCTCCAAATCAAGAAGCCTCACTTCGAGCCTCGGCAAAAAAGATCGAAGCTACAATTGGACAGCTTGAAAAAAATTATGCTGTAAGAGATAAGCAAGATGTACTCGCTATGTGTTCCCTTCAATATGCAGCCCAATTGGAACAATCAAAAAATCAATCAAGTGAACAAAGTTCTGTGTCTGAAGAAAAAATACAAGAGCTCATTGATATGATTGACGTTCATATGGCTGCCTACTAACGTTCTGAAAACATCAATACAACACTGCCTGTATTAGTATTTTTTTGATAAACTCAACGAGCTTTTAATTCAGAGAGGTGAGTTTCAGTTGTAAAAGCAAGCTGTCTTGTAGCAGATCCTTGACCAATTGTTTAGCCTCAAACTTGATTTTTAGGAGTTTATACAAAAATCACGCTAATACAGGTTTTTTTAATTTTTATTGTAAATGGAACCTTATTTGTATGACTTAGCGGCATTATATATCCTTCTAATCGGTTTTTTTCTAGGAAGAGTTCTTCAAAAAAGGAAAGCTTCAAAATTATCCTTTCAAATCTCTCAAAAGACACAAACCGACATGACCTATCCCGGACAAGTTAAAGTTACTGTAATCCGTGAAAACTAGAGCGGTAAACGTCGCTAAGTAAAGTTCCTTAAAAATTGGCTAAAAGTCCGTAAATCAGTCCAGCCATACTCCCTCCACACAAAGGTCCCAAAATAGGTACCCAGCTATAGGACCAATCGGCATTTTTGTTTTTACGTGGGAGTAGTTGATAAACCAAACGCGGACCAAAATCTCGAGCGGGGTTTATAGCATAGCCTGTTGTTCCTCCTAAGGCAATTCCTATTAGCCAAACTAAAATCCCTATGGGTAAAGCATCTAAAGATCCTAGACCAAAATTTTGAATTTCTGAGCCGCTAATTTCAATGTTGGGTCCTACAATAAATAAGGCGCCAAATACAAGCATAAAAGTTCCAATAGCTTCACTAAAAAAGTTATTCTTTAAATCGCGAATGGCAGGACCAGTACAAAACGTACTTCGAACAGCAGCCTCATCATCTGTAAGTCGATAGTGTGGAATATAGGTGAGATAGGCTAACCAGCTTCCAAGCATGGCGCCCAAAACTTGAGCGGTAAAATAACCTGGAACAAGGGACCAAGAAAATTTTCCCGCAACAGCAAGGCCAAGAGTAACCGCTGGATTGAGATGTGCACCACTAGATTGAGAAGTAATGAATACACTTACAAAAACAGCAAAGCCCCATGCTGCGGTTATCAATACCCAAGGTGTTTGTCCTTCCGCTATGGTTTTTTTTAAGTTTACATTGGCAACTACTCCAGCTCCAAATAGAAGTAAGGTTGCAGTGCCAATAAATTCTGCTAAATAGGGATTCAAAATCATAATTGATAGTTTTTAATTATTGTTTTAAGTGAATTGAGTTCTTCTTTTACCCAGCGAGCATCTTTCCCCAAAGCATCAGCCATAATTTGTGCCACCTGAGGAGCAATCTTTTCCGATTCAGTAGCATCTAAGAATAGGCATCGGGTTCTTCTTGATAACACATCTTCCAAACATATTGCCATTTCTTCTTTAACAGCCCAAAGAATTTGATTTTTTGTGATGTGCAATTTATCAGAAAGGGATACATTCCCTTTTTCTGTAGTTAAGGCTTCAAGTTTTGGTGCCTCGGTTCCGTAACAATGCAGAGGGTTACTCCAGTCCGTATTAGGATCAAAACCAAAAACAGGTAATGATTCTGTATTGCATTTACGCTCCGAAAGACCGCCAACCATTTGAATCGTGTTTACTGCATCTTCAGCAATTTTTCTATAGGTAGTCCATTTGCCCCCTAAAACACTTATCAGGCCACTAGTACTTACCGTAATTTTATGATGTCGAGAGACTTCTTTTGTGCTCTCTTTCTTGTTTGAAGCAGCAAGAGGTCTTAGTCCCGCAAAAACACTTTTTACATCTTTTCTCGAAGGCTTTTTTGCCATATAAGCTCCTGCATTGTCAAGAATGAATTTAATTTCATCTTCTAAAGCAATGGGTTCTTCTAAGGTAAGGTCTATGGGAGTATCCGTGGTTCCAACAACCACGTAATCATTCCAAGGAACAGCAAAAAGCACGCGACCATCAGAGGTGTGAGGAACCATAATGGCGTGAGGTCCTTTTAAGAATTCTTTTTCAAGAACTATGTGTACCCCCTGTGAGGGGCGGATCATAGGTTTTGCCTCGGGTTGGTCTAGTGCAACTATTTGATCTGAAAATACACCAGTAGCATTTACTACAACCTTTGCTGTTAGTTTATGTTTTTCCCCATTGATACTATCTAATAGCGTTACCCCTTTTATTAAATCATCTTCTTTTATAAAGTTTGTTACCTCAGCATAATTTATTAGTGTTGCTCCCTCTTGCTCTGCAGTAAGCGCTAAACTAATTGCCATTCTCGCATCATCAAACTGTCCATCTTGATAAATCACTCCTCCTCGAAGCCCTTCTTGATTTACATTGGGAATAAGTGAACGCGTTTCTTCCTTATCAAGAAGGGTAGAAGGGCCTAAACCCAGTTTTCCAGCCATCATGTCGTAAACTTTTAGGCCTAATCCGTAAAATGGACTGCTCCACCAATCATAGGAAGGAATTACAAAACTTAAGTCCTGAACCAAATGAGGCGCATTTTTTCTCATGACACCTCGTTCCCTCAGGGCTTCAATAACAAGGGAGATATCCCCATTTTGAAGATAGCGAACACCTCCGTGAACCAATTTGGTACTTCTTGAAGAAGTACCTTTAGCAAAATCATTTTTTTCTAATAAAACAGTTTTAAAACCCCTATTGGCAGCGTCTACAGCTATACCTAGGCCAGAGGCACCACCTCCTATGATTGCAACATCCCATTCATGGGTTTGTTTTATTTCTTTTAGACTACGTTTTCTATCCATTCGTTTGGGAATCAGTAACTTTTGAAATTCGTTGATTCCAAAGATCAATTATTTTTTGATTCTCTTCATTTTGTTCAGGATTGAATTTTTGGTTGATTTTCCAAATATCTGACAAACTCTCAACTGAAGGCCAATATCCACTTGCTAATCCAGCGAAAAAGGCAGCTCCAAGGGCAGTTGTTTCTGTGGTTTCAGGTCGAATTACATCTACTTGTAATAAATTAGATTGTATTTGCATCAGCAGATCGTTAGTACTCCCTCCGCCATCTACTTTAAGGGATTTAAAAGTAACTTGAGCGTCTTTTTGCATGGCCGTAATGATCTCTTTTGTTCGCATTGCAATAGCTTCTAGTGTGGCGCGAGCTATATGTCCATTTTGGGTTCCACGGGTAATTCCTATAATAGAACCCGTAGCATGAGGGTCCCAATATGGTGCTCCCAATCCTGCTAAAGCAGGAACGAAAGTAACTCCACCGTTATTTTCTACTGTTTTTGCTAAAGCCTCTACCTCTGGAGCCGAAGAGATGATTCCCAGCTGGTCCCTTAGCCATTGAACAGCTGCACCGGCAATGAAAACACTTCCCTCGAGAGCGTAATGAACTTTCCCATCTAATTGGTAACCGATGGTGGTTAACATTTTATTTTGAGATTGTACGGGTTTTTCTCCCGTATTCATAATACAGAAACATCCTGTACCATAAGTATTCTTTACATCTCCTGGAGCAATACACATCTGTCCAAATAAAGCAGCTTGTTGATCACCCGCTATTCCACTAATAGGAATGGCATGATCCAAGAGTCCTTTTGCAGTGTTTCCTACCACTTCCGAACAAGATACTACTTTGGGAAGTATCGCCTCGGGAATGTCAAGAGCTTCTAGGAGTTCAATATCCCATTTCATGCTGTGGATATTAAAGAGTAAGGTTCTACTCGCATTCGTTGCATCGGTCACATGAACGCTTCCTTCAGTAAGATTCCAAATCAACCAGCTATCTACAGTTCCAAAGGCAAGTTCCCCATTTTCAGCTTTTTTTCTTAATGCTGGATCTTGATCAAGGATCCATTTGATTTTAGTACCAGAAAAATAAGCATCTAAAAGCAGTCCTGTTTTTTGATAAAAGAGATCAGCTTTTCCTTCTGTTCTAAGCACATCACAAATACTTGCCGTTCTTCGATCTTGCCAAACGATCGCTCGATGCACAGGAACACCTGTTTTTCTATCCCAAAGAATGGTAGTTTCTCTTTGATTGGTGATTCCCATAGCATGAATTTGATGAGCTTGAATGTTTGAACTCACCAAAACTTCTTTTATGGCTTTAAGTTGAGTGTTCCAAATTTCCTCGGCATCGTGTTCTACCCATCCTTCCTTGGGGAAATGTTGTGTAAACTCGTGTTGTGCAACACCAATGGAAGTCCCACTTCGGTCAAATATTATCGCCCTTGAGCTAGTTGTTCCAGCATCTAAGGCTAATATATAGTCGTTCATAAAACGTATTTATTTTTAAATTAAGAGATTAGATTTCCTTGATCATCCCAAACTGCAGTATCATTTCTTTTAGACTGGTTAACAAATTTGTCCATCCAATCTTTGTCATAGGACAAGCCGTGTTCTTCTAGAACATCATCAGGAACTCCATCCCAGATATTAGGTTGATTACCCTTATATCCTAAGTCATTGATCCCAACTTCTGAAGAAAAGTAACCTGTAATGACTAAGTTCCTAATCGTAGAGAAAAAGATTTCTTCTTTACTTTTTTCACCCGTAGGGTAGGCTACAGTATCCAATATAGATTTCTGTTGATCTTCGTTACAAGCAACAAAAGGGGCATTAAACTTTTGATTGGACTGTTGATCTAACCAAGAGAGTCCTTCTCGGAGTACCTCCTGATAGGAAGGAGCGTCTTTGACAATAAATTCAATAAATTCTGGAACTTCAGCTTGATCGATAGTTCCTTCCTCTGTAGGGGGGACGATGAGGTTTGCTAATACACGAATACTTTGAAGTTCATCTTTAGAAAAGAAAACCTGATTGAGTAATTCTAAATCTCTTTGTAATTCCTCAGGGGTTCTACCGTATTTATATTTCCAAACATTTTCATAAATGACCTCTTTTTCTCCTGGGATACAGCCTTCAAGAATTAATCCACTAGCAAGAGAGCTTATTACAATGGTTTTTATACTATCTCTTCTGTTCATGATTAGATGTTTTGCTTTTTTAATTCATTTACAATATAATCTGAGGTCCTCCAAGATAAGGCCATTATGGTCCAAGTTGGATTTTTGTCTGCTTGAGATACAAAGGGTCCTCCATCAACTACAAATACATTTTTAGCATCGTGTAATTGTTCATATTCGTTGACTACAGAAGTTTTGGGATCACTACCCATGCGAGTAGTCCCTACTTCATGAATTATTTCTCCAGGTGTTTTTAAGCCGTAGTCAGGAGCTTTATTGTCCCATAGCATATGTCCACCCATATTGTGAACGATTTTTTCAAAGGTTTCATTCATATGTTTGGCTTGTTTACGTTCATAGTCAGACCATTTGTAGTTGAATCGCAATACGGGAATTCCATACTTGTCCTTAGTGTCAGGATCAATTTCACAATAGTTGTCTTTTTGAGGAACGGATTCCCCTCGTCCTGCAAAATAGATTGTAGATCCGTAGTATTTTTTGACTTCTTCTCTCACGCGATCGCCATAGCCACCTACATCAAGACCGAGATATTTGTTTAAGCTGTTGAAGTCAAATCCAAAGCCATACATGGGTGCTCCGAGGCCTCCAGCAATTTCAATGTGATAGCCTCTTGGAAAATCTAATTTTTTATTGTCAAGCCACCAAGGAGAGTAGAGATGCATATTACCCATCCCATCTTCATTATAAGTTTTACGATTCATAAGATCTGGGATAAATGCCATACGATCTGCGCCTGTTGAGTCGTGTAGATATTTCCCTACTAAGTTGGAACTGTTTCCAAGCCCATTTTCATGGTAAACACTTTTTGAGTTGAGCAAAATTCGAGCACTTTCACAAGCTGATGCTGCCAAGACTACTACTTTAGCATTTATACTGTATTCTTTGTTGTCTTCTTTATTGATGTAAATAATTCCATTGGGTTCCCCATTCTTATCTACCGCAACTTCTCTGACCATGCTATTAACATATAGATCAAGTCTTCCTTGGGCCTTTTTTTGCGCAGGAAAAACTAAACAAGAACTAGCGGAAAAATCTGCATAGACCCCACAAGATCTCCCGCAGTTTCCACAATAATAACATACTCCACGATCTTGATTAATTCTTTTGGTTAGAATGGAGAGCCTAGAGGGGATTACTTTGACTCCTGCTTTTTCTGCTGCTTTCTTGTAATACAATTCGTGAAGCCTGGGTTTTGCGGGGGGGAGAAAAAAACCATCAGGCTCATTGTAAATGTTTTCTTTAGTTCCTGTTACTCCAATCAATTTATCTACATTATCATAATAAGGCTTGATGTCATCATAGCCAATCGGCCAATCATCGCCAAG
>Ga0233395_1001068_pt1 | contig 13554 bp, 10 predicted proteins | sample 27DmetaG_FD_186029 | JGI IMG/M metagenome (GOLD analysis project Ga0233395, IMG submission 186029) | Seawater microbial communities from Monterey Bay, California, United States - 27D | ecosystem: Environmental > Aquatic > Marine > Coastal | place: USA: California | collected 2016-10-12 | reverse complement strand
TGTTGTTGCGGCTTGCATCTGAAATTGAGGATAATGAATTCCTGGTTCGTAATCTAAAAAAAGGGTTGCGAGATGATAAACACCATCGCGCCAATCCTGATCTAAATTCATCGTAAAAAAAGAGACTAACATCGCACGCATTCTAAAATTAATCCATCCTGTTTGAATAAGTGCCCGCATGCAAGCATCAACGAGTGGATAGCCGGTTTTACCAAGTTTCCATGCATCAATATAGTGTTGATTTTTTTCATGGATTAAAAACTCATAGCCTTTATTAATACAATGAGTTTCATAAGAGCATTCGACCTCAAATTTTTGTATGAAATGACAATGCCACTTTAATCGGGTTAACATCCCATTAAAAGCCCTTTTGTTGTGTTGTCGGTTTGGGTGTTTACTAACAAACTGAAAGACTTGTTTTATACTCAAATTACCCCAAGCTAGAAAAGGAGATAGCCTACTACAACTTAATCTACTCTCATGGGGTTTCGAAATATGTTTATGATAATTAGTACCCCTAAGTTCAATAAAAGAGTTTAAATATTTCCAAGCATTTTTTGCTCCTGCAGGTTGAAATTGTTTAGGATAATTTTTAAGTGTTTTTTCGAATGCTTTAGGTAATAAAAAAGGATGCGTTATTTTTTTAAATTTTGCACGAGAATAATTGTTTGGTATCAGGGGCTCACTCATGGTTGTATACCATTTCTTGTTCCAATCTACTCTATTTTTTATACCTCGAAGGATCCCATCTCTCTGTGACTGAGACCAAACAATATCATTTTTTTTAGAAAACAATTCAATTTGTTGATCTCGATACCACGTTTTTGCTATGCCACTTTCGCGATAACTATAGATTTTTTTAATTTTATAATTGTTGTTTAAAAAACAAAAAACATCTAAAGCCTCCCCGTAAAATAACTCAACATTTCGATGGTATTTTGTTAAATCCAAATTAAGTCCTTGAATCGAATGATAAACAAACTGCAAATGTCTGTTGCTGGTATCTAAATGTTTGATCAAACTTGGCTCAAACATAAATACAATGAGATAAGGCAGACCCGATTTTTCTGCGAGAAATAATGGTTTATGATCTTGCAATCGTAAATCACGCTTTAACCAAACAATATTGATTTCTTTTTTTATCAAAAGATTAATTCTTTTTTACATTTTTTCCAGTACGAGAAAAAACTTGGATAATATCCTTTAACATCAAAAATAAAATCTCTTGGGAAACTATTCCCGATGTAATGTGAGTTGAGCGGATGTTCCTTAAAGTTGACATCGTTTGGAGCATGATCTAAAATAAAATCAGTAAACTCACCGACGTATATCTGAATAGTATCAATGTTATTTTTGCAAAATTCCAACATAAAATTCATACTGTTCAGCGATATTGGATATTGATTAAAGTGAGAGGGTTCAAGTAAAAGTATTCTATTGGCAAGAATTTCTTGACCCCAAAGGGGATCTAAATTGTAAAAATTATAAATATAGGTAGGCCTTTTTGCATCAATTTTGATAGCGGTTTTGTCTGGTAAAGGGGTATTGAGCAAGCAAGCATCAGTCTCTAGTAGTTCTTTTGGTATTTGTAAATTCTGAAAATCGTCATAAGAGACATCTAAAAAAGTATTTGTTTGTTTAGTAAAACAATACTTATTTATATTGTTTTGATTTGCAAAATATTTTTTATTGGAGTTTGTTCCAGCAACCCATTGCCAACTTAAAGCATTACTTGCCCAATCTGCATCTAAAAGATGGTAATACATCCATTTTGCAGGAATACGCCAATGACTTTGCGCTATATTACATGCTAATGAGGCGATATACATTCGAAGATGATTGTGCATGTAACCATTTTCGTAAAAGTTAATAATCGCAGTATCTATCGCTTTTATACCGGTATTGGCTTCTACAATAGATTTCGAAATTGCAGTATTGGAAACTTTAAGCTGTTTGTTTTTTAAATCAAAATTAATATCATTTTCCTTGGCTATCCATACCTGTTGCCAGTAATCTCTCCAAGTTAGTTCTTGGATAAACTTTTCTGATTGTTTTACCGAATACCCTGAATTTAAAACTTGTTGAAATATATCTTTTGTAGAAATAATACCTCTTGAGATATAGGGAGAAAGGTAAGAAACTGAACCATTGATGAAATTTCTAGTGTTCGCGTATTTAACCGGATTTATTTGATGAATACGCTGTTGTACATCAGAAAAGAATAAAGGGAAGTTTATATTTTTCACAAGATTATTTTGTGTAAATATATTAAATGTTTAACTATTTTACAATTTTGTTAAACATTTAGTTGAGCAGAAAAAAGATATAACAATCGTAAACGTGATTTATCGTTGCATTTTAAAAATTACGATCGCATGAGGAAAAGTAATAGAGGCTAGCAAAGCAACAAAAAGAAGATTAAATAGCGCAGGGTTGTCATTAGTAAAGTAAGATAGTAAACAAATACCTACAACAGACAATCCCCAATACAAAAAAGAAACCCTAAGGTATTTAATGACATTAGCTAAGTTAGTTTTTCCATAGATACTTATTATTTGATCATTTAGAGAAGGAAGTGCATGCCAAACAATAAAATATATGGCAAAAGACCACAATAACGTAGAGTTACTGAACAAAATGTAAAACAAAATAACATATGCTATTTCTTTAATTAGTGGTATCCATTTGTATTGTTTGATTGCATAAACAAAATAAAAGATTAAAAGAATCCCAAAAGTGATGAATAAAAAATAATTAAAAAAAGTAGTACTCAAATTAATATTAGTGATGTCATAAACAATGATAAAAACCTCGTTACTATGTGTTTGGAATATTAAAAAAAAGATTAACAAACCATAGGTTAAATATAAAAGGTATTTTGACCAGTGTGTTGTTTTAATCTTTTCTATTAGATGTTGCTCGCCAAAATGATAACCACTTATCAAAATAAAAATCAATAAACCGAGACTTGGAAAAATTAAAAAGAAACAAAAACTAGATAGCACCACAAATACGTAAATGGAAAGTTTAGTCCTAAAATTATACTTTTTTTCACCACTAAAATTCCCGATAAGTTTTAAATCGTTTGAGCCATGAAGTACTCCAAGACTTAAAACAAAAATGTAAGCAAGTAAATTTTCAATATCAATTCCAAATTGTGTAGTTATCCACAAAAAGAAAAAAGTTAGTAGTAATTTGACAGTATTTAACTTCAATTTATATTAATTTGATACTAAATATATTAAAAATATAATAAAATAATAAAAAAAGAATTTTTTTTTGTTTAATTATTTATTATGTTTGTTAAACTTTTAAAAACAAATATATTATGAAAACACTTTTAAGTATGATTGCTTTAGTTCCTGAAATGGCTTCAACTGACTATGTAGGATTTACATTTTTCGTAGGTTGTATGGCTATGATGGCAGCTTCAGCATTTTTCTTTTTGTCGTTAAACCAATTTGATAGTAAATGGAGAACTTCTGTTCTTGTATCTGGTTTAATTACTTTCATTGCAGCAGTTCACTACTGGTACATGAGAGATTATTTTGCATCAACTGGAGATTCGCCAGTATTTTTTCGCTACGTAGATTGGATCCTAACAGTTCCTTTAATGTGTGTTGAATTCTACCTAATATTAAAGGTAGCAGGTGCTAAACAAAGTTTAATGTGGAAAATGATAGGTTTATCAGTTGTTATGTTAGTAACAGGATATTGGGGTGAGGCAGTAGCTACTGACCAAGCAGCCCTTTGGGGAGCAATCTCTGGAGCAGCTTATTTCTGGATTGTTTATGAGATCTGGTTAGGTGGTGCGAAAAAACTTGCCGAAGCAGCTGGAGGAGATGTTCTTAGCGCACACAAAATTCTATGTTGGTTTGTACTTGTTGGATGGGCTATCTATCCAGTAGGATATATGGCTGGTACTGAAGGATGGTACAGTGGAATTTTTGGTGGCCTAGACATGGATGTTATATATAACATTGGTGATGCTATTAACAAAATAGGATTTGGTTTAGTAATTTATTCTTTAGCAGTTAAAAAACAAGCTTAATACAATTACAAAACAAATAATTTTTTAAAAAGCGTAACCACAAATGGTTACGCTTTTTTTTTAATATTAAACTTTAACAACATTTGATTATGCTTTATAATTTAAGACAGCTAATTATAAAAAAAATTCCGATATGACTCATAAAAATAATATTGTAGAAACTCTTTTTAATCTTTTCTTATCAGAGAATACTCGCCTAAAAACAGAAAAAATAATTTTAAAAGTGGCCTTGGTAAGTTTTTTTATTCATTTAGCACTCATTTATTTAATGAAACTTGAATTTATAAACTTTTCTTCAAATTCAGAGCTACTTCAAAATCCAATTTCGGCTATATATACTCCATTTTCTTTTATTCTAATCTATGAAGTATATTTATTAATTTATTACCTACCTAAGTCATTTACAACCTACATCACAAAGCAATACGAAATTATAACATTGATTATCATACGGAAGTTATTTAAGGATTTATCTGCGCTAGAACTTACTGAAAACTGGTTTGAGGTTAAAGGTGATTTACAGTTTACTTACGATTTAGTTGCCTCTATTATACTATTCTATTTAATATTTTTATTCCAAAAACAAGGAAAAATAAAATCGATAAAAAAAGTAACTATCAGACCTTATATAGAAAGATTTGTCAATAAAAAAAAGTTAATCGCAGTTGTTTTAGTGCCGTTATTCTTTTTCATGGCCCTTTATACATTCATGGACTGGTCGGCTGGCATTTCATTAATTTCCAATGACTTACTGACTTTTCAAAGTGTTAACAACTTGTTTTTTGATAAATTTTTTACCGTACTTATTTTGGTGGATGTAATTTTACTACTATTATCGTTCTTTTACACCGATCAATTCCACAAAATCATCAGAAATTCAGGGTTTGTTATTTCTACCATTTTAATAAGAATGTCTTTCGGCGTGAACGGATTAATAAGTACCATATTAATTGTTGTAGCCGTGCTTTTTGGACTAGCAATCATTAAAATTCACAATAATTATGAGAAAAATGAATTAACCTAAAGAGTAGTTATTTAATCTAATTTATTGGTAAACTGATTAAAAAAAATTACTTAATAATCACTTTTTGTAAACTTTTTTTATTGTTTGTAACAGCTTCAATAAAATAAACCCCAGAGTTTAAACTGCTAACATCGATCCTGTCTGTGTTATTACTTTTTTCAAGAATTAATTTACCTTGAAAGTCATATAATTTTAATTTAACAATAGGCTCTTTTGAAGTTAGATTAATTTCATTTTTTACTGGATTTGGATAAATTTTTACAGCTTTTGCGTTTTGAGAATTAATCGTATTTTCGATATTCAACGGATTTTCTTGATAGATCCTTACATAGTCAATAATCATTGAGCTTTCCTGGTATTGCGGATCGACAGGCCCTGCAACACCACCCATAGCAACATTAAGTAACATATATTGATCTTCAAAAAACGGCCAAGTATTTTCGTCTTTAATTACTGGATTATAAGTATAAAAACCAACTCCATCTAATAAAAAGGTAATTTGATCGGGAGACCAATTTACTGAATACACATGAAATTGACTCTCTAGATTACTAGCAATGGTTCCTCCTGAATTTGGATTACCCCCAAAACAACAAGGTGTGTGCAATGCACTTCCAATATAATTAATATCTTCTGAAGGAAAAATACCATGTTCCATAATATCAACCTCTCCACAAGCTGGCCAATTTGTTGTTCCAAAAACTGGGTCCCAATAGCCTCCATTTTCATTTATATTTTTTCCTAACATCCAAATTGCTGGCCAAGTTCCTAACTCTAATGGCAACTTAGCTCTTACATCAACTCTACCGTAAGTAAATGCAAACTTAGAATTAAGTCGTGCAGAAGTATAATTTTTTGTTAAGTTCTGATCTGTAAACGTTTCTTTTTTTGCAACAATGTTTAAAAATCCTGAACCATCAACATACGAATTGTCTATTCGATTGGTATAATGTTGCTCTTCACCGTTTGCCCAACCCACTCCAGGAATAATCACTTGAGTTTGATGATGCCATTTACTAGGATTGACAATTCCAGGTGTTTCGAAATTATCTTCCCAAACCAAATAGTTGTATTCAACATCTACTTCATTAGGATCTGATGGTGAAGATCCATCATCTATAGTATCGATTAAGAAAGATCCCGAAACCGAAAAACCACCATCTATAAAAAGAGTTAACCTGTTATAATAACCCGTAGCGTCTACAGGTGTAGTACCATCTGAACTCAATACTGCATCAGAAAAGTCAAAAGTAAGATTATCGGTCCAACCAGTATTATGTGGAATATCTAAAGCTACTTCAACGTCTGGATTTAAACCGTTTTCTAATTTTAAAACGATATTATGTGATTCGGAATCAAAACTATAAAACGATAAGGAAATAGTATTTTGAAAATCCAAATCAATAGGATTATTCAAATCTATATAAAAGCCTTGCCACGGTTCCGATCCATCATTATAAAATTCACCAACTACATTTTGACTGTCATTAGGGTCAGTAAAAAATGCAAACGCTGTTCCTCCAAAAGGGATAAACTCGTCGGAAGAATCGGAAAAATCAAGAGGCATTATCTGACCAAATATGAACGATGAAAAGAAAAAAAAAGTACAAAGTAATTGAATATTGAATTTCATATAACTATTTTAAAGAAGTTGAACTACCAATTTATAAGTCAAAAATATTAAAAAATAGTAATGGTCACAATACTTTAACAATATATCTAAATGGAAAAAGTATCTTTGTCACTTTGTTAATCAGTATTTGTGGACTCCTATTTTCAAAAATTTTCATCATCAGTTAAAAACATAAAACTTCCTGAAAAGTTTACATTTCCATTTTATTATGAACCTCATCCGTTGTGCAAACTTGCCGCTAATGAAGTACAAAACTATTTATTAGATCAAAAGGATTTTAATCATAATTTTGGACTGAAACCAAACAAAAAAGGTTTAGTACTAGGAAAAATGTTTGGAATCTTAATTGTCCTTGATAATAAAGGAGAAATTGGATATTTAACAGCTGTTTCAGGTAAAATGGCTGGAAAAAACCTTCATAAAATATTTGTACCGCCAGTGTATGATATGCTAAAAAAAGACTCTCCGTTTTTAAATGAAGAAAAGATATTAAATAAAATAAATACTAACATTGAAAAATTAGAAAAGGATTCCACCTATGTAGCTTTAAAAGTAAAACTAGCTTCTGAAAAAACAAAAGCTAGCATAGATATTTCTAAACACAAAGAACATCGAAAAAAAACAAGAAAAAAAAGAAAAATTAAACGACTAAAAGCTGTTTTAGAATTATCAGGAAAATCTTTACAAATACTGCAAGAAAAATTAAATAACGATAGCATTAAAGAGAAACAATTAATTAATAATGTGAGACGCTATTGGAATTATCAAATAGACACTATTACTGATGAATTGTCTTTCTTTAGTAATCAAATTTTTAATTTAAAAAAGTTACGTAAAACAAAATCTGCAAATTTACAACAGTATTTATTTGAGCAATATCAATTTTTAAATTCAAAAAAAGAAACTAAAAATTTAATTCAATTGTTCTCCGAAAAAAACGATCAAAATATCCCTGCAGGTGCAGGAGAATGTGCTGCCCCTAAGTTATTACAATACGCATTTTTAAATGATTTAGAACCTCTAGCTATGGCAGAATTTTGGTGGGGAAAATCACCAAATAAAGAAATTCGAAAACACCAACAATTTTATCCATCTTGTCAAGGAAAATGCAAACCCATATTAAAACACATGTTGTCGGGTATTGAAATGGACAAGAATCCTATGCTTCAAAACCCAGCCATAGGCAAAGAATTAGAGATTGTTTTTGAAGACAACGAACTAATTGTAATCAATAAACCTGCTGATTTTTTATCGGTGCCAGGAGTCCATATTCATGATTCTGTGTTCACCAGAATTAAACAGCTAATAAAAAACATATCAGGTCCCATTATTATACATCGATTGGATATGGCTACCTCAGGTCTTTTAGTATTGGCAAAAAATAAAAGAGCTCATAAAGAAATACAAAGCCAATTTATTAAAAAAACAGTAAAGAAAAGATACACTGCTTTGATAGCGGGAAAGCTTATTAAAAATAGGGGTAGCATAAATTTACCCTTAAGAGTTGACTTAAACGATCGTCCAAGACAATTAGTTTGCTACGAGTTTGGAAAAAAAGCAACTACTCACTGGGAGGTCATAAAGCGAAGCAAAGGTAGTACCAAAATATATTTTTATCCTATATCTGGTAGAACTCACCAATTAAGGGTACATGCAGCTCACACTCTGGGATTGAATTCTCCTATAATAGGAGATGATTTATATGGTAATAAATCGAAACGATTGTATTTACATGCTGATAGTTTGGAATTTAAGCATCCTCTTACTCATAAGATAATGAAATTTAATAGAGCAGCAGATTTTTAAAGAAAAAATAACTCCAATACCAATAATTTACAATAACTCCAGTAATTCTGAGGCTGATGCTATTTTATTAAATTGATGATGGCTTACTTTTTTTGTTACCATTTCATGTTCCCAAGTTATATGAAATGGAATATGAATGGCATATGCACCTATTTCTAGAACAGGAAGAACGTCTGATTTAAGAGAATTACCTATCATTAAAAATTGATTAGAGGTAATATCTAAATGTTGCAGTAATTTTTGGTAATTATCGGGTTGCTTATCACTCATTACCTCTATGTGATGAAAATAATTTTCTAAACCTGATTTTTTTAATTTACGCTCTTGATCCAATAAATCTCCTTTGGTAGCCATGACCAAGCGGTATTTAGAAGAAAGTTTTATTAAGGTTTCTTCAATTCCATCTATTAATTTGATTGGTTTAGAAAGCATTTCTTTACCTAATTCTATAATTTTAGATACCGTCTCAAGTGGTATTCCATTTTTTGAGAGTGCGATAGCAGCTTCTATTAAAGATAAGGTAAACGGCTTAATTCCATAACCATATAAGGGTAAGTTTTTAATTTCAACTTCAAATAAAAGTTGCTTACAATCTTCTTTTGAAATGTAATTTTTTAAAAGTTTACAAAATTCATTTTCGGCATCTCTAAAAAAAGGCTCATTTACCCATAAAGTGTCATCTGCATCAAATGCAATCACTTTTATATTTCGATACATAGTGGAACTATCTTATTAATTTTTTGTACTTAATTCGTTTGGGTAATAAATCACCGCCAAGACGTTTCTTTTTGCTTTCCTCATATTCACTAAATCCACCTTCAAAAAAATAGACTTGACTATCTCCCTCAAAAGCAAGAATATGAGTACATATTCGATCTAAAAACCACCGATCATGCGAAATAACTACTGCACATCCCGCAAAGTTTTCTAATCCTTCCTCCAAAGCACGAAGAGTGTTAACGTCTAAATCGTTTGTAGGTTCATCTAACAGCAATACATTTCCTTCTTCTCGTAATGTCATTGCTAAATGCAAACGATTTCTCTCACCACCTGAAAGCATAGAAACTTTTTTATTCTGTTCACTTCCACCAAAATTGAAACGACTCAAGTAAGCTCTTGAATTTACTTGTTTTCCTCCCATCATGATTAACTCTTGACCATCGCAGAAATTTTGCCATATCGATTTTTCCGAATCGATATTTGCGTGCGCTTGATCTACGTATGCTATCTGAGCAGTTTCGCCAACATTAAAATCTCCGCTGTCAGACTTTTCTTGACCCATGATCATTTTAAAAATAGTCGTCTTTCCAGCACCATTAGGACCTATAATTCCGACAATCCCTGCTTGCGGTAGGTTAAAATTTAAATTTTCATACAGCAATTTATCACCAAATGCTTTAGACACTCCTTTAGCTTCAATGACATTTGTTCCTAATCTAGGACCGTTTGGAATATAAATTTCTAATTTTTCATCCAATTGTTTTTGGTCCTGACTCATTAACTTATCATAGTTTTTAAGTCGTGCTTTTTGCTTGGTTTGTCTTCCTTTTGCGCCCTGTCTGACCCAATCTAATTCTCGTTCTAGTGTTTTTTGACGTTTAGAGGCTGTTTTACTTTCTTGTTCTAATCGTTTAGATTTTTGATCCAACCAAGACGAATAATTTCCTTTCCAAGGGATACCCTCGCCCCTATCCAATTCTAAAATCCAACCAGCTACATTATCTAAAAAATACCGGTCATGGGTAACGGCAATTACTGTTCCTTTGTATTGAGACAAATGATGTTCTAACCAATGAACACTTTCTGCATCTAAATGGTTCGTAGGTTCATCAAGTAACAAAACGTCGGGTTCTTGTAATAATAACCTGCACAAGGCAACTCTTCTTCTTTCTCCTCCAGATAGGACTTTAATTGGAGTATCTCCCGGGGGAGTTCGAAGCGCATCCATAGCTATTTCTAATTTGGTATCTAACTCCCAAGCATTGGTAGCATCAATTTTATCTTGTAATTCAGCTTGTTTAGTCATGAGTTCTTCCATTTTTTCAGGATTTTCATAGACTTCGGGTAAGCCAAACATATCGTTAATTTTATTGTACGCATCAAGAACATCCACTACCTCTTGAGCACCTTCTTTAACAATCTCTATGACAGTTTTAGAATCGTCTAATTGAGGTTCTTGTTCCAAATAGCCAACCGAATAGCCATCAGCAAAAACAACATCTCCACGATAGTTGGTATCAACACCTGCTATAATTTTTAAAAGGGTAGATTTACCACTACCATTTAAACCTAAAATTCCAATTTTTGCTCCATAAAAAAAACTCAAATAGATGTTTTTGAGAACAGGTGTTTGAGAATTCTGGTAGGCTTTTGTAACTCCAGACATGGAGAAAATCACTTTTTTATCATCTGACATAAATCTACTTTTTACAACAAATTACACATATACTAAACTCTTCCTTTTAAGGCATTGAAAACCCATGCGTTGGCAAAGAATCCAATTCCAACTGAAGCAAATCCCCATCCTGCAACATCATCATAACGAAATGCACCTAGGCCTATTAAAACAAAACCCATTATTATCATAATAAATGTTGCCCATGCTAAAACTGTATTTTTATTCATACTCATATTTAATCAAATTAATTAACTTTTCTTGATTCAGAAAAATTATTGTTGTTCTATAACAAATATCGTGTTTTTAAATAAAAAAATATCAATATAGAATCTTAATTATTAACTAGTTTACAGTATAGTTGATAATCAATAGTATCTTTATTTTTTCGTTTGGAAATATTGTATTAATGTCTTTATACATATCTCCATTTTATAATTATAAAGCTTTTTCAAATTTAGTGATTTCATGACTAAAAGAATCTTTTAACTTACTGTCCTCAATCCCCGAACAAGAATAGTTTTTTTCAAAAAATGGCAGCGAAAACTCCGCAACAATATTTCCTCCCATGAAGGGAAATCTTCCTGTTGCAATTTCTAGTACCGAAGCACCTCCTCTACCTCCTGGAGAAGTAGCCATCAATAACATGGGTTTGTTATTCCAAAGTTTTCCGTCAATTCTAGACATCCAATCAAACATATTTTTAAAAACAGCAGTATAGGCACCATTATGCTCAGCCAAAGACAAAACAATACCGTCAGCACTTTTAATTTCGTCAAGAAACGTTTGAGCATTTTCTGGAATACCAAACTTTTTTTCGTAATCAATTCCATACAGTGGTAGTTCAAAATCGTTTAAATCTAAAATCTTAATTTGCGCATCAGTTATTTTATTTGCAGCAAAAATTGCAAGTTTTTTATTGATAGACTCTCTATTATTGCTTCCTGCAAATGCGATTATTTTTTTCATATATTTTAAAAATTTTTACAGTAGAAATGTACATAAAATATAATTATATTCCTTAATATATTTTCTTGGAATATATTTGAAATTAAAGTTTTGTATTATTTAAATTTAAAGTTTTGTATTTTAGCCCAAAGCAATAAATACATGGATTTAGACTTCAACAAAAACGAAGATCACAATAAATTATTAAACTCCAAATTTAAGCAACGATTTGCAAAAGTTAAGCTTGGAGGCGGTAAAACTAGAATCGAGAAACATCATGCCAAAGGTAAAATGACTGCTCGAGAGCGAATAGATTATTTATTTGATCCCAAATCAAAAAGTATAGAAATTGGAGGATTTGCTGGATATAAAATGTATGAGGATCATGGTGGTTGTCCTAGTGGTGGTGTTGTTGTTAAGATTGGCTATGTTAGTGGAAAACAATGTATTGTTGTAGCCAACGATGCTACTGTAAAAGCCGGTGCTTGGTTTCCTATAACAGGGAAAAAAAATTTAAGGGCACAAGAAATTTCTATTGAAAATAACTTACCGATTATTTATCTGGTCGATAGTGCTGGAGTATATCTTCCTTTACAAGATGAAATATTTCCCGACAAAGACCACTTTGGCCGTATTTTTAGAAACAATGCTGTCATGAGTAGTATGGGCATCACCCAAATTTCTGCTGTTATGGGAAGTTGTGTTGCTGGGGGCGCCTACTTACCCATTATGAGTGATGAAGCTTTAATTGTAGACAAAACAGGAAGTATATTTTTAGCCGGAAGCTATTTAGTAAAGGCAGCTATTGGCGAAACTATAGATAATGAAACGTTGGGAGGAGCTTCAACCCATTGCGAAATTAGCGGAGTTACCGACTATAAATCTAAAAATGACAAAGATGCCTTAGAAACTATTAAAAACATTTTTTCAAAAATTGGAGAGTATGAGAAAGCTGGTTTTAATAGAGAGAAATCATTAAAACCTAAAAATGATCCAAAAGAAATTTATGGCATCCTACCAAAATCAAGAGCTGATCAATACGATATGCGTGAAATTATTAAACGTATTGTTGACGATTCTTTATTCGAAGAATATAAGAAAGATTATGGAAAAACCATTTTAACAGGATATGCCAGAATTGATGGATGGGCCGTTGGAATTGTTGCTAATCAAAGAAAATTAGTAAAGTCTAAAAAAGGCGAAATGCAATTTGGAGGGGTTATTTATAGCGATAGCGCAGACAAGGCAACTCGTTTTATTGCTAATTGTAACCAGAAAAAAATTCCTTTGGTATTTCTTCAAGATGTAACTGGATTTATGGTGGGCAGTAAAAGTGAACACGGAGGTATCATAAAAGATGGGGCTAAAATGGTAAATGCGGTAAGTAATAGTGTGGTCCCTAAATTTACAATTATTATCGGGAATTCTTACGGAGCTGGAAATTATGCAATGTGTGGTAAGGCATACGACCCAAGGCTCATAACAGCCTGGCCAAGCGCTGAATTGGCTGTAATGAGTGGAAATAGTGCCGCAAAAGTTTTGCTGCAAATTGAAGCAGCATCGCTGAAAAAACAAGGTCAAAAAATAACTCCAAAATTAGAAAAAGAACTCTACGAAAAAATAAAATCAAAGTACGATGAGCAAGTATCTCCCTATTATGCTGCTTCTAGATTATGGACTGACGCAATCATAGATCC
>Ga0233395_1001067_pt1 | contig 13555 bp, 9 predicted proteins | sample 27DmetaG_FD_186029 | JGI IMG/M metagenome (GOLD analysis project Ga0233395, IMG submission 186029) | Seawater microbial communities from Monterey Bay, California, United States - 27D | ecosystem: Environmental > Aquatic > Marine > Coastal | place: USA: California | collected 2016-10-12 | reverse complement strand
AACACTTTCTTGCTCTTTGAACACTCTACCCGATTGAACTATAGGACGGAATTTCAGACAGTTTACAGCTCCAAACTTGCTGTTGATTACTTCTTTCCCTAAATATTTTAGTTTGAATACATAGTTTTCCTGATCAAAAAACATGTTGATATCAAAGCTTTCATTGACCTTAATTTTTTCTTTAGGATAAAAGTTGCGTAAATAGTAAAAACAGGAAATCAAATCCTGAACATTGGGTTCAATTTCAAACGTTTCTATTGCTTTTTTCTTTTTGTTGTTGACTTTAGCTTTTTTGAGATCATGGTTAAAATCAATTTCTACATTTTTGGTGTATCCGCCTTCATTGATGTCTCGGATAAATTTATAAGGTAGAATCGTTGTTTGGTCAAAATAGCTTTCGTAATAATCCTCTACTTTAAAAAACCAACTTGCAATTCCGGTGGTTTCTCCATACGCTTTGGCATGAAAGACAGGCCTCCCATTCAGCGTATCTTGTTCCAGCGAAAGTGTAGCATAACTGGCATTTAAAAAACCATAATGGATTCGTAATTGAAACCATTCTCCCTCTTGAAAAGGAGCAGAGGGCTCAATGCTATCGGATGGAATAGGTTGGGAATAGCTCACAAAAGTTCCTAAAAAAAGTATAAAGAAGAAGTTCTTAATCATACCTCAAAGATAACGAATCCGTGGGTTTGATAAGTTAGGCTCACGTTTATAAAATGTTAAATATCTTATTGGGAATGTAATCCGTCATAGATTTTGGATCCTTTTTGTTTCCCAAAGACATTTTCTAGAGCTTCTTTTGAGGCTTCTTTGATTCGTTTTAAGGATTTAAAATGACTTAATAATTTATCTCGGGTTGCAGGACCAATTCCTTTGATTTGATCCAATTCAGAATTCAAACTTCCTTTGCTTCGTTTTTGTCTGTGAAAAGTTATTCCAAAACGGTGTGCTTCGTCTCGAGCACGCTGTAATATTTTAAGACTTTCTGATCTTTTATCGAGATACATTGGAATAGAATCTCCTGGGAAGTAAATTTCCTCCAAGCGTTTGGCAATTCCTACAATAGAAATCTTACCTCGAAGGCCTAATAAATCTAAACTTTTTACTGCGGAGGAAAGTTGTCCTTTTCCTCCATCAATGACGATGAGTTGGGGGAGTGAAGCTTCTTCTTCCAACAAACGTTTGTAGCGCCTGTATACAACCTCCTCCATAGAGGCAAAATCGTCTGGCCCTTCTACTGTTTTTATGTTGTAATGCCGATATTCTTTTTTATGTGGTTTTCCGTTTTTGAAAACGACACAAGCTGCTACTGGATTAGAGCCTTGGATATTAGAGTTATCAAAACATTCAATATGATAGGGCTCCTTTGGCAACCTCAAATCGATTTTCATTTGACTCATTATCCGTGAGGTATGTCGTTCTGGATCTACAATTTTCATCTGTTTAAAGCGATCCATTCTAAAGAATTTGGCATTGCGTAGCGATAGATCTACAAGCTTTCGTTTATCTCCCTGAAGGGGTACACTTACTTTTAAATTTTCACCCAGGGCAACCCGTTCAGACAAATAAATTTCTTTAGCGGAACTAGCAAATAATTGTCTTATTTCAATGATTCCCAATTGTAATAAGGTAGCATCTGATTCGTCCAACTTCTTTTTTATTTCCAGGGTGTGGGATCGCACAATTGCTCCATGGGACACCTGAATAAAATTGATGTAGCCATAGCTTTCGTCTGAGATGATACTAAAGACATCTACATTATTTATTTTGGAATTTACAATAGTAGATTTGGCTTGATAATTTGTCAGCGATTCGATTTTTTCTTTGACGGTTTGGGCTTTTTCAAATTCCATAGCTGCAGCATAAGCATCCATTTGGTTTTTAAACCCTTGTATGGATTCTTTAAAGTTTCCTTTGATGATTTCTCGGATGTCTTTGATATTGTTTTCATAGACTTGAGCTTCAATTTGTTTGGTGCAGGGCGCTAAGCAATTACCCATGTGGTACTCTAAGCAAACTTTATATTTACCAGCATCTATTTTTTCGTCACTTAAATCAAACTTACAGCTTCTCAGTGGGTACAAAGTACGCACCAATCCCAAAAGCGTCATTACTGTTTTCATATTGGTATAAGGGCCAAAATATTCCGAGCCGTCTTTGATGACGCGACGCGTATAGAAAATTCGTGGAAAAGGTTCTTTTTTGATACAAATCCAGGGATAGGTTTTGTCGTCTTTAAGTAAAATATTGTATCGAGGCTGGTACTTTTTTATGAGGTTGTTTTCCAAAAGAAGGGCGTCCATTTCAGTTTCAACAACAATATGTTCTATCCGAACGATATTTTTTACCAGTACGGTGGTTTTTTTATTTTCATGGACCTTGTTGAAATAAGAGCTAACCCTTTTTTTTAGATTTTTGGCCTTACCCACATAGATTACACGGTCTGATTTATCAAAATATTGATACACCCCTGCAACCTGCGGAAGGCTTTTTAATTGAATTTCAATGAGATCAGATTTCACAGAACGAAAATATCGATTCTTTTTGTCTAAAGAAACTTTAATTATTGCTAATTGAAATTTTTGAATAAAGAAGTGTAAATTAGTGCAAACCCAAATTTAAACCAAAATAAAAAAATTAGCCTACCCCCTTGTTTTAATGTTATGTTCATTTGTTCAAGCACAACAGCTTGATTCTTCAGATTCAACTTGTGAGAGTGATTCTTTAAAGCTAGCCTATCAATCCAAAAAGAATTTGATTAAGCTTAGTTTGACAAGTTTTGCATTTAACAATATTCAGTTCCAATACGAACGAATCTTAAAGCCTAAAACTTCTATAGCCCTATCATACGGAACAATCCCCCAGTCAGGAATTCCCCTTCAAGTGTCTGTTGAAAGATTTGTAAATGATGAAGCAACTTTTGATAAATTATCAGAGCTTGTTGTATCGTATTACAGTATTACTCCCGAAATTCGATTTTATTTAGGAAAAAAAGGATATGGAAAAGGCTTTTATCTTGCTCCTTTTTACAGAAATTCTAAATTATCTCTTGAAGGTGTTTCTTTCGATTATGAAGACGAATTAGGAACACCCTCGAGTATAAAAGCTAAAGGATCCATTAATGGAAATACCGTGGGTTTGCTGATAGGGAGTCAGTTTAACCTGGGAAAATCATTTGTTTTAGACTGGTGGATTATTGGTCCACATTATGGAAGCGCCTCAGGAGCTATAAATGGGATAAATTCTCAGCCCTTTTCTGAATATGAAAAAGAGGCATTAAATACAGAAGCAAACGAATTTGACTTTCCTCTTGTTGATCAAACTACAGAAATCACTGATCGCGCAATCAATATAAATTTTTCTGGTCCATGGGGTGGAGCTCGTGCAGGATTGAGTATTGGTTATCGTTTTTAAAAACTGCGACAAATATTTTTTTCTGACGGAACGTTTGATGCAATCTTTTTAACTAATTTTCGATGTTTTTATGAATAATTGAAAAATTTAATGGAGAATTCAAAACAGGCCTTACGTATCTATTTTTCAGAAAAGCGACTAACACTTTCATCCGAAAAGTATGATGAACAAAGTTTAGCGCTTGCCAATCAATGTTTGAAACTCCCCATATGGGAGTTGGAATATTTTCATTTGTTTTTACCGATTGTCTCAAAAGCTGAGGTGGATACGTCCTTAATTCTAACCTTACTTCAAGGAAGAGATAAACAGGTGGTTTTACCTAAGGTGGTGGATGGAGATTCCTTAGATCATATTTTATTAACCGATGGCACAAAAATAGCACAAAACGCTTGGGGGATTTCCGAACCCGAAAGTGGTATCCCTATTGATCCCGCCATGCTGGATGTCGTTTTTATCCCCCTATTGGCGTATGATATAAAAGGAAATCGAGTGGGGTATGGCAAAGGGTTTTATGACGCTTTTTTGAAAAATTGTAAAAAAGAGGTGATCAAGATTGGACTCTCTTTTTTTGATCCTGTTGATCATATTGAAGGAATACGAAAAGAAGATATTGCGCTGGACTATTGTGTTAGTCCTGATCAGATTCACTCGTTTTAACCTCTTCTTTTTTAAAGATTTTTTTATTGAAAACAATTAAGATTCCTACGCCTGTACTGATGGCAGTATCGGCAACATTGAAGATGTACTGAAAAAATAAAAAAGTGTCTCCTCCTAGGATAGGAATCCATTGGGGCCAAGTCCATTCTACTAAAGGAAACTGGAGCATGTCTACAACATGACCGTAAAATAAGGGAGCATATCCTCCCTCTTCTGGGAATAATTTAGCGACACCATTGTAACTATCTGAGAAGATAACCCCATAGAATACGGAGTCAATAATATTCCCTAAAGCACCAGCAAAAATTAAAGCCAATGCCCAATTCAGTAATGTAGCACTTTGTTTTTTTATGGAATCCCAAAGCCAATAACCCAAACCAACAGTAGCCACCAATCGAAAGAGTGTTAAAAAAAGTTTGGCAGTATCTTCTTTAATAAAAGGAAGAATATCATTGAATTTGGTTCCCATGGCCATCCCTTTATTTTCAACAAAAAGTAATTTGAAAAAGCCCCAATCCACAATTGGGGGAACGCCGTAACCGGACAGCGGGTAGTTTAATTTGATATAAAACTTGCTGAATTGATCCGTTAGCAACACACTAATGATAATCACTAGCGCCCATGTGAGGGTGAAATATGTTTTTTTCTTATCCAGAATAAATAGTTTTGGAGCTTATTTTTGCATGTTTTTTGCCTCAATACTCAAGGTTGCATGCGGTACCAGAAATAAGCGTTTTTTATTGATTAGCTTACCCGTAACACGGCAAATTCCGTAGGTTTTATTTTCAATTCTAATCAATGCATTTTTAAGGTCTCGAATAAACTTTTCTTGTCGGATGGCTAATTGCGTATTGGCTTCTTTGGACATGGTTTCAGAGCCTTCTTCAAACGCTTTGAAGGTGGGTGCCGTGTCTTCAGTCCCATTATTTCCGTCATTCATGTAGGAACTTCTTAACAAGTCAAGATCTAAACGTGCCTTTTGAATTTTATCTTCGATCAAGGTTTTGAATTCTTGAAGTTCCGCGTCGCTATATTTTGTTTTTTCGCTCATCTGGATATTTTTTTTATTCGTATTATGGTTTTTATATTTTCAAATTCAAGATTTGAACCGTCTGTTAAATTTGGTTCAAAAGTTAAATCTTCAGCAAGGATTTCAGACAATATATAATTTTTATTTTCCGAAACTGCAGCTTCTAATTGGGATTCGTTTTTTAGGAAAACAGCAATTTTATCAGTCACCTCTAGGCCACTATCTTTTCTGAGGTTTTGAATTCTATTGACTAATTCTCTTGCAATACCTTCTTGAACCAATTCGGGTGTCAATGTCATGTCCAGAGCTACGGTCATTCCTCCTCCTTGGGCAACTTGCCATCCCTCAATATCTTTGAAAGAGACTTCTATGTCCGAACGTTCTAAAATAAGGTTTTTTTCGTTTAGTTGTACTTTAAGGGTTCCTTTTCCTTCTAATTGATTGATTTGTTCTTCATTTAAACTTTTGATAAGCTCAACTACTGCTTTCACTTCTTTGCCAAAACGAGGTCCTAAAGTTTTAAAATTAGGTTTAATTTCTTTTACTAAAAGTGAATTTGCATCATCCAGAAGTTCAACGGTTTTAATGTTTATTTCTCCTTTTAGTTGTTCTGTGATTCGCTCAATACGATTTCTTTCTGCTTGGTCTTTTACTGGGATGATCATCTTTTGTAGCGGTTGACGAACACGGACTTGTTCCTTTTTACGAAGCGACAAGGCTAATGACGTAAGGGTTCTAGCGGTATTAATCTGATGTTCTAAATCGGCATTAATAAGATCTTTATTTGCTTTAGGGAAATCGGTTAAATGGATTGAGACATTTTCTTGAGTTAAATCTTGATACAAATGATCCATATAAAATGGTGCTACAGGAGCGGCTAGTTTAGAAACAGTAACCAAGCATTCATGAAGCGTTTGGTAAGCAGCGATCTTGTCTATGCCATACTCCCCTTTCCAAAAACGTCTTCGACAAAGGCGCACATACCAGTTGCTTAATTTCTCTTGCACAAAATCTGAAATCGCTCGACTGGCTTTGGTTGGTTCATACTCTTCGAAAGCTGCATCTACCGTTTGAATTAAACTGTGTAATTCTGATAATATCCAACGATCTAGCTCTGTTCTGTCTTCAAAAGGCACTGTTTTTTCTTTCTTAGGATCAAAAGCATCAATATTGGCATACAAGCTGAAGAATGAATAGGTATTATAGAGCGTACCAAAAAATTTACGTTGTACCTCAGCAATTCCATCAGCATCAAATTTTAAATTATCCCAAGGGTTGGCATTGGAGATCATATACCAGCGGGTTGCATCGGCTCCATATTGATCGAGTGTCTCGAATGGATCTACTGCATTGCCCAAACGCTTGGACATTTTTTGTCCTGATTTATCTAAAACCAATCCATTGGAGACGACATTTTTATATGCTTTTTTACCAAAAACAAGTGTTCCTATAGCATGTAAAGTATAAAACCAGCCTCTAGTTTGGTCCACCCCTTCGGCGATATAATCTGCAGGGAAGCGTTCTCCAGAATCAATTTTATTTTTATTTTCAAACGGATAGTGCCATTGTGCATAAGGCATTGCTCCTGAATCAAACCAGACATCAATCAAATCGGATTCTCTATACATGGGTTGCCCTTTTGCGCTACATAATACAATCTGGTCAACAACATTCTTGTGGAGGTCTATGGGGTCGTAATTGGACGCTGAAAAATCGCCTTCTTGAAAATTTCGAAAAGGATTTTCTTGCATCATTCCTTTTTCTACTGCTAAATCAATTGCATCTTTTAATTCCGCAATAGAGCCCATTATTTGAGTTTCTTGCCCATCTTCGGTCCTCCAAACGGGTAAGGGAATCCCCCAAAAACGTGAGCGTGAAAGATTCCAGTCGTTTGCATTGGAAAGCCAATTCCCAAAACGCCCTTCTCCAGTTGATTTTGGTTTCCAGTTGATTTCTTGGTTGAGATCCACCATTTGATCTCGTACATCGGTCACTTTGATGAACCAAGAATCTAATGGATAATATAAAATGGGTTTATCGGTTCTCCAACAATTAGGGTAGGAGTGAACGTATTTTTCAACCTTAAACGCTCGATTTTCCTCTTTGAGTTGAATAGCGATCTCCACATCGGTTGAACGTTCTGGGGCTTCACCTTCAGAATAGTATTCATTTTTAACATAATGACCTCCCAAAGGACCGACTTCAGTTCTAAAACGACCTTGGAGATCTACTAGTGGGACTGCATTGTCATTTTCATCTAAAACCAATAAGGGCGGTACCTCAGGTGTAGCTTCTTTGGCTACTTTGGCGTCATCTGCTCCAAAGGTAGGCGCCGTATGTACAATACCCGTTCCCTCTTCTGTAGTTACAAAATCTCCTGCAATCACTCGGAAAGCATTTTCTGGATGTGTTAAGGGTAATGGAGCTTCAGTCCAAAGCTGTTCGTAGCGAATTCCAAGTAAGTCACTCCCCTTAATTTCGTTTTCGATCAAATAGGGAATTGTTTTATCTCCAGCTTTGTATGTTTTTAAATCGTCTTGTAAAACATACTTCTTTCCAAATTGCTTGGAAAGCAAGGCTTTTGCTAATAGAACTCGGACGGGCTCGAAAGTATATTGATTGAAAGTACGAACAATTACATAATCAATATTCTTTCCAACAGTCAAAGCGGTGTTGGATGGAAGCGTCCAAGGAGTAGTGGTCCATGCTAACAAATAGAGAGGGATTTCTCCTTCAAGCGTTTTGGGAAGACTCTCCTCTATAGCTTTAAATTGCGCTGTTATTGTTGTATCTGTTACATCTTGATAGGTCCCGGGTTGATTGAGTTCATGGGAACTTAATCCCGTCCCTGCCATGGGAGAATAAGGCTGTATGGTGTACCCTTTATATAAAAGACCTTTTTCGTGGATTTGTTTTAGCAACCACCATACCGACTCCATATATTTAGAAGTATAGGTAACATAAGGGTCTTCCATGTCTACCCAGTAACCAATGCGTTGAGTCAGTTCATTCCAGACATCGGTATATCGCATGACTGCTTTTTTACAAGCTTGGTTATATTCTTCTACAGTAATTGATTTGCCTATAGCATCTTTTGAAATTCCCAATTCTTTTTCAACGCCAAGCTCAACAGGAAGACCATGGGTGTCCCAGCCTGCTTTACGATGTACTTGAAATCCTTTTTGAGTTTTATAACGACAAAAAATATCTTTGATAGCGCGTGCCATAACATGATGAATCCCCGGCATTCCATTTGCAGAGGGAGGGCCTTCATAAAAAACAAAGGAGGGTTTTCCTTCACGAAGTCTAATGCTTTCAAAAAAGGTATTGTTTTCCCTCCAAGAGCCTAATATCTCATCAGCAATTTGAGGTAAGTTTAGCCCTTTGTATTCATTGAATTTCATGCTTGATTTTTCGTTTGTAAACTGGTCTTTCTTTCTTTTAAATAAAATATTAAAATAGTAATTGAAAACTACCATTTTTTGGATTCAAATGCGAAAGTAATTAATTTAAAGAAAACAGCGTGTTTTTTAATTCACTAGGCTGCTAGTACTGTAAGTTTTAAAAAGAAACATTAGCCCCTATTTTGAAATTTCTACCCGGTGCAGAGACTCCAGATGCAAAGGTGCGATAATGAATATCAAAGATGTTGTCTAAGCCCAATCGAAAAGTAATATTTTCCTTCCAATTGTATTGTGTTAAGAACGACAGGTCATTCCATGCAGGGCTTCCAGCATAAATCCCAAGATTTTCCGAAATTAATGGGGTTTCCTCCAAACCATCTTCTCCTCCTATGCTGTAGGTGTCTGGATTTTTACTGCCACTAAACTGAAAACGTAAGCTAGCCCTCCAAGCTTGTTTTTGATATTTTAAGTGAAGATTTCCAAAAATGGGAGAGATGGAGGGTAAAGGACCGTATTTTTTGTTTTTTCCAGCCTCAATAAAGGAAATATTAGCTTGAATAGAAAACGAATCAATAAAAGAATAATAGCCGTCAATTGACCCCCCAAACAAATAGCGGTTTCCTGAATTAATATTGGCAAAAGTTTCAACTTCCTCTCCCTGATAGAGGATGGTGTTTATGTCAGGTGTCGTTTCATCAGCAAAAAGCACATAATTATCACGCCCAATATGTCGTGAAATAAGCGTGGTAAATCCTCTAATGGAGATGTAGTTTTTTGGCAAATTTAGATAATTGGTAAAGCCAAGTTCAAAATTATAGGCGTATTCTGGAAAGAGGAAAGGGTTTGGAACAACAAGTACTCCTTTATTTTCTCTAATTTTTCCAACATCGTCTATGTTTGGATTTCTAAAACCATTAGAAACAATCACATTCCATTGTTTTTTTTCTGAAGGACGGTAAGTAAGGGCTAAGGTTTCAGTTAAGGCCTCATTATTGAGATTGACTTTTGAAATTAAAGCATTAATGTTATAGGATTCTTTCCATCGCGCAGCCAATCTTGTTGAAGTGATTCGGGCCCCTGCATTTAAGGTTAAGTTTTCGTTCAGATCCCAAACCCAGTTGATGAAAATCGCGAAACTTCCATATGAGCTTTTTGAACTTGGATAGCGTGTTGGAATCGGTAGTCTAGGAGCGCTGCCTTCTACTTTATTTTGATTAATAATGAGATCATATTGATAGGCCAAAGAGCGAACTTTATTATAAGTCCCTTCAAAGCCATAGGAAAAGGAATGTTTTTCGTCTAAATCAAATTCAAAATCTCCATTCAAACTAAATACTTTTACTTTCTCCCTTTGATATTGTCTTGTAAGACTTCCAATGTCACGACTATTTCTGGATTCTTCAACATGTTGATATCCAAATGTGAGGCGTCCAGAATTCAGAAATTTTTTATCTGTAAAAAATTTATATTGAGGGGAAAGAAATAATCGTTTTTGAGGGCCATAATACCACTCGGCATAACGAAGATTTCCATTACGTGTTTCCACCAGTTTGTCATATCGAGGGATATCAGAAGAATTGGAATATTGTAGATTGAGTGAAAGTTGACGTTTTTCGTTGATTTGCACTAAAAATTTTTGAAATAAATCCAGTTGATCAAAGGCTGTGTTTTTTTGTATCAATGGGTTTTCATTTTCTAAAGGTACGGGACTGAATTGGCTTCTTGAATTGGCTGAATAAAATGGAGTAAGTCCCCAATCCTCATAACCATGAATTCTGTTTTTCCCCATCCTAATATCACCAAAGGATGAATGGCTAACACTAGTCAAACTTGCCCATTTTTTAAAACTAACTTCAGTGGAAAAAGAATTGATTGTAGCATTGTCAGCGGTTGAAAAGTCACTTGTAACTTGTGTAGAGACTTTTTTTTCACTGTTAATTAATGGATTGCGTGTGTAGTAATGAATCACTCCACCGAGCGCATCTGATCCATAGCCTACAGAAGAAGATCCAAAGATAACTTCAACACGTTCAATATTGTTGGGATTAATTGTTATTGCATTTTGTAGATGTCCACTTCGGTAAATGGCATTATTCATTCGGACACCGTCTACCACTAAAAGCAATCGGTTGGCTTCAAATCCCCTAATAACTGGACTTCCACCACCTCCTTGACTTTTTTGAATCCTTACCCCTGGAGTAAGACCTACAAGATCAGCCCCATTGGCTGGGCGTTGAAGTTTAATCTCACTTGCACTGACTACATTAACTTTTTCGGCAATTTGTTTTCTGTTAGAGGCTTTTCGTGCAACAGATAAAATAACTTCATCTAGGGTTTGCTCTTCTGCCTCAAGTCGAATCGTAATTCCATTTTGGATATTGTTTAATTTAAGTTGAATGGACAAGGTTTTGTATCCATAATACTGAATGTATATGCGTTCATTTTCAAAAAAAGCTGAAAGGGAAGCGCTTCCGTTTTCATCTGTGAGGCTTGATTTTGTTTTTTCTTGATTGAAAAGTGCAGCCCCCTCGATGGGTTCTCCCGAAGCAGCATCCAACACAAGTATACTTTGTGCCATCAGGAACAAAGGCGAAATAAGCAGAAAGAAAATATTTAGCTTACTTAAAAATTTCATTCAATATTTTGGTTGATCTTGGTGATTTGAATTGTTGTAAATGTAGCTCGAAATATTGCACTGCAAAGTCTAAAATAGTAGATTTTTCTTTTCTTGAAAGTTTAATTTCCCCAACACTATCAAATTCCATGCCCAACAGTTGGATCCAAGCCACCTTTATTGATCCCTCCAGAAAGGCTCCTCTTGGTTTGGTTTGACTCATACATCCAGTCTCTAGATCAAAATAGGGCGCGTTTTGGGCTGTTATATTTGGATAAAAACCAATGAACTTTGAAAGATCTAGCATTAATTTTATGTGAAATAAGCCCACATTTTCTTCAGCATCTAGCCAAAGCATTCTCTTTTTTAAAAAAGAATACAATTCAATATTCGCTTCTTGTTCTTCTTTTACCACCTGATGAATCACTTCTGCCAAGAAAAATAGAAGCGTTTTTTTTCTAAGATCAAAAGGAATCGATGCATAGGGATAATGAAGTTTAGCCTCTTTTATATAGCCTAGACGATCGGTAGGATTTTTAGGAGCTTCAATTTCCAAGAGCGATAAAGGTTCAAATAGCGATTTGGGTATTTTTTTTTTGGTTCGTGAAGCTAAAATTCCCTTTAGCATATAAGACTGCAGCCCATACTGTTTGGTGTAGCATGCGGCAATTAAACTAGAGTCGCCATATTTAATCGTTGTAAGGGTAAGGGCTTCTATGGACGCTTGCACGAAATCTTTAGATTTATACTACACCTTGCGCGAGCATGGCGTCAGCTACTTTAACAAATCCAGCAATATTGGCTCCTTTCACATAATCAACATAGCCGTTCTCTTCTCCATATTTTAAACAAGATTGATGAATGTCTGCCATAATAACTTGCAAACGATTATCGACCTCTTCTCTTGTCCAACTGTAGCGGAGTGAATTTTGAGCCATTTCTAGTCCAGAAACGGCAACTCCTCCAGCATTAGAGGCTTTCCCGGGAGCGAATAGAATTTTATTTTCTTTGAATTGTGAAATAGCCTCAGGGGTACACGGCATGTTGGCACCTTCTCCAATACAAATACATCCGTTTTTTAACAAAATCGCAGCATCGTCTCCGTTTAATTCGTTTTGAGTTGCACAGGGGAGCGCGATTTGACACGGAACTTCCCAAGGTGTTTTTCCAGAATGAAAAGAAGCTTTTGGGTACTGCTCAACATAGACATTGATTCGACCTCTCTTTACATTTTTTAAATTCATTATAAAGGCTAGTTTTTCTTGATCAATTCCGTCTGGATCCATAATATATCCCGAAGAATCGGATAAAGTAAGTACTTTACCGCCCAATTGTATACATTTTTCAGTGGCATATTGTGCTACATTTCCTGAGCCAGAAACAGTAATGGTTTTACCTTTAATACTCTTACTTTGATGCTCCATCATTTTTTGAGTGAAATAAACAACTCCGTATCCTGTGGCTTCGGGTCTGATTAGTGATCCTCCAAAAGAAGCTCCTTTGCCCGTTAATACCCCAGTGAATTCATTCTGTAGTCGTTTGTATTGACCAAATAAATAGCCAATTTCTCTTCCGCCTACACCAATGTCTCCAGCCGGAACATCTCTATTGGGGCCGATATGGCTATAAAGTTCGGTCATAAAACTTTGACAAAAACGCATCACTTCGGTATCCGACCTTCCTTTTGGGTTAAAGTCTGACCCTCCTTTTCCTCCCCCCATGGGAAGGGTGGTTAAGCTATTTTTGAATGTTTGTTCAAAAGCTAAAAATTTTAATACACTTAAATTTACACTAGGATGAAAGCGTAAGCCCCCTTTATAAGGGCCAATTGCTGAATTCATTTGTACTCTATACCCTCGGTTGACTTGAATTTCTTCTTGATCATCTATCCATGCAACGCGAAACGATAGCACTCTTTCAGGTTCGGCCATTCGGAGTAAAATGTTTTGACCATAATAAATGTCATGTTGAACAATGTATGGGATTACCGTTTCTGCAACCTCTGCTACTGCTTGCATGAATTCAGGTTCATTTTGGTTTCTTGCACTTACTTCGTCAAGGAATTGTTTCACAATCTTGTCCATTCGGGTCAAATTTTAAGTTAGTTAAAGGTATTTCTTTTTTTAAAAGGAAAAAGAATTAAAAAAGAAATTCAACAAGGTTTTCTACTTTAGAAAAAGCTTGAATTTTTATTTGTTTTGGTTGGGCGCCTAGTTTAGAAAACTTTGAAATGGCAATACTGTCAAAGCCTAGCTTCTCAGCTTCTTGAATTCGAATTTCAGCTTTAGACACTGGACGAATTTCCCCAGAAAGACCTATTTCTGCTGCAAAACAGGTGTTTTGTGCAATAGGGATGTCATGATAACTGGAGAGTAATGCAGCGATTACTGCCAAGTCTAGAGCAGGATCTTCAATGTTCATTCCCCCCGTAAT
>Ga0233395_1001057_pt1 | contig 13640 bp, 16 predicted proteins | sample 27DmetaG_FD_186029 | JGI IMG/M metagenome (GOLD analysis project Ga0233395, IMG submission 186029) | Seawater microbial communities from Monterey Bay, California, United States - 27D | ecosystem: Environmental > Aquatic > Marine > Coastal | place: USA: California | collected 2016-10-12 | reverse complement strand
TCCCTATTATAGAGTACAAACTTCTCGTCTTTTTGAATTCAATCTTAATCTTATAAAGCTAGTGATGGAGCTTATTGAATCCCCTTTTGCTTACGAATTCATAGCATTGGAACCTAACAAATTTAAACCTAAGGACGAACTGCTTAATACAAAACAAAGAGCTATACCTGAATTTGAAAACTATACACAAGTTTTTTCTTTAAAATTCGGCTTCTTATCAAATTTGAGTGTTATTGATTTACTTTTTAATCTAGGACCAAATACTGCCAGCTATTTAAAAAACGCATTCGTAGAAGTGCGCTAAGGCCAGTTCAGTAAAGCCGATATGGGTCTGTGATCCGAATACTTAATCTTGTGGGTTTTAAAATCAAGAATTTTAATCTTAGTATCCGTTAGTATATAATCTATCCGTAAAGGGAAATACGGAAACTGGTAGGTCGCGCCAAAACCCTGTCCTTGCTCTCTAAACGAATCTAAGCGCTGCTTGGCTAATCTTTTATAACTCTCAGAAAAAGCATTGTTATTTAAATCTGTACATATGATTTCTGGAAATGGTGAAGAATAGGAAAGTGAGTTAAAAAGCGTTACTTGATCCTTTTGAATTTGTGAAATTCTCTTGAATTTAGACCTTATTTTATTGGAATAATGAGATGAAAAAAGAGTATCCTTAGCGTTTATTCTCAATGATTCAAAATGTAAGTTATAAAGTCGCAAGGTATCTCTTTTCCATATTAAATCGCTCTGCATCCCACCATTTGCTGAAGCCTTAAAAGCAATTCCTTTAGAATTTATTAAAGGATATTTTGAGATGATACAAGATCCAATTTTACCATTAACTACATAAGGCTTAAAGATTTTATAAGGATAGTTTTTAAACTCAGGAGCCTTGATTGTAGAAAATTCTTGAAAACAAACCACATCAGGATTGGTTTTTTCAATAAAATCTGCGATGGATTCTGGTACATCTTTTATATCCAACCAATCGAATCGATTGAAAGATCGAACATTATAACTCATGACATTCAATCCCTTTAAGGTTGAAATTCCCTTGGACTTAAATTGATAAAGAAGTTTCCAAGACTCAAAACTCAAAGCAAAAGCAATGAAAAAAAGTAATAAAGGCCACTTAAAACGAAGAAACCAGTAACTAAAAAATAGGACGTTTATAAGGCAAAGTATGGGGGTTGCTAATGCAAGTACGGGTATGTCAATTCCTAAATTGAAACTATCCATTGCTAAAAGTTGTAACAACAGTAAAAATGAATTTAATGTGACAGCTGTCTTGAATATAAATGACCGCTTTTTCATATGACTACCCCCCCCCACTATTTTTTACCTGCTCGAAATAAAAAATCTTTTTCTTCTTGAGAAAGGCTCTCATAGCCAGAAACACTTATTTTATCTAATATTTCATCAATACGCTTTTGAAAATCATCCTTCTTGTTGAAAGAAGTACCAGCATGTGAATGTTTTTGTTTTTTATAAACGGTTTTCATTTTGGGCTTCTTTTTGAACATATTTATGATGCTAACAATTGTATTTCCAAAAGGCTCTCCAATATCAACCCCTTGACTGAGTCTTCGCGCATAGAAAAAGCCCAAGGCAGATCCTCCAAGATGAGCGATATGACCTCCAGCGTTTCCATAGGGAATTTGAACTACATCCAAAAGAACAAATGCGATACCCAAATAACGAAGTTTTAAATTGAATAGGATAAGACGTACTTCTAAATCTGGAGAATACGTTGACATAAAAATAAAAACTGCCATAACGCCCGCCGAAGCCCCTATCATTATGGGATTACTGTTTTGAAATGCTGGAAAAAGAGCATAGCTGAGCATAAAGGTCAATCCCCCTACTATTACCCCTAAAAAGTAAAGATTAAAAAAGGTCTTAGGTGTAAATAGATTTAAAAACAATCGGGAAGCGAAGAAAAGCAAATACATATTCCAAAAAAGATGGAAAAAGCCAGAATGCATAAAACTGTAGGATACTAGCGTCCATGGCTTAAATAGTAATTCACTCAAAGATGCTGAAAGTTCAAACCACCCTACATAAAAATCTGTTTGTATATTAAATAAAAACAAAACTGTATTGAAAAACAGAGGCAGAATAAAACACAATACATTGAGTAAGATGAGTTTTTCAGCACCATTTAGTCGCTGAATACGATTTCGCATTTGATCTAGTAAAGTCATTGATCCCAGCGGTTTTTATCAAATTGATTTTTTTTCCAATACCACATCATAATCAACCCTGTAATTGCTCCTCCTACATGAGCAAAATGTGCAATTGGACCAATGGAATACGAAGTGAATCCAAAAAAGAGATCTCCCAAAATTAGCAGAGGCACCAACACTTTTGCCTTAACAGGTATGGGAGGGAAAAGTAACATCAATCGTGCGTTTGGAAACAAAAAAGCAAAAGCGACTAATACTCCGTACAAAGCTCCAGAAGCTCCAACCATTACACCGTTGAAGGCAGATAAACTACTTCTTAACTTATCTGTCCCAATGCGCTCTACTAATGAATAAGACAAATCACTCGTCATAAAAAAATTACTTATTTGCGAGGAATTCAAACCTTCGAGAGATAGTTGTTCAGTAACAGCACTTATCTGATAGTAATACAAAAATAATTGCAGTGCTGCTGCTCCAAAGCCCGTGGATAAGTAAAAGAAAATAAATTTATTTTTTCCCCACATTTGTTCAATAGGATTCCCGAACATATACAAGCCAAACATGTTGAAAAAAATATGCCCAAAATCCCCGTGCATAAACATATGCGTCAAAGGTTGCCAATACTGAAATTTTGAGTTGGAGGGATAATGAAGTGCAAACAAATCATAAACCAATTCACCCAAAGAAAGCGATGCAATAAAAAAGATGATATTGATGATCAGAAGATGTTTTACCGTCTCTGTTATATTTCGCATTAGTTTAATTTTTGTTCTATTTCTGTTTTTTCTAAAGTAATAAAAATAGGTTTATTGAATGGAGAAATACTCGTTTCCTTGCAACCGAAGAAGTCATCTAAAAGCGACTGTTGTTCTTCAGATTCTAAAGGCTCTCCAGATTTAATGGCGAGGCTTTTAGCCAACGTCTTTGCAATTTGATCTGCCTGACTGAGATGCTCTACTGAGCGCTCCTCACCCGCATCTAAAAGTAAGGTTTCAATAAGTTCTTCTATTTTAGAAGCAGGGCAGTGTTCTGGGTTTCCTAAGATCTCCAAAATTTTATCTTTTTTTAATTTAATTTGAAATCCTAAGGACTCCAAAATATCCTTGTTTTGATGGTATACTTCAACTTGTTGAGGATTTAATTCAATAGCTATTGGAAAAAGTAATTGTTGACTCAAACCCTTTTTATCTGTTATCGAACTTAAGAATCTTTCATATAAAACACGCTGATGTGCTCTAGCTTGATCAATGAGCAACATATGCGTTTGCAAAGGACAGACAATATACTTTAAAAACAATTGGAATACTCTTGTGCTTTGCGGGACTTGCATTAGGGCTTCCTTCTGTATCGGTTGAGAAGTTGATTCTATTTGCACGCCCGAAAGTACATCAGTCCAAGCTTCTTTTTGTTTTTTTGTAGGAGTGTCTTGAGTATGAAAGGGATTAAAACTCGAATCCACTTCTATAGGAGGGGGTGAAGGAACTTTCTCTTTAAAGGCATAAGGGACGTCCAGATTAGTACTGTGGTCAAAATCTAACATCGGCATTACTTGAAAAACACCCAAACTATGTTTTACCGCAGAACGTAAGATGGCGTATATACTTTGTTCTTCCTCAAACTTGATTTCCGTTTTTGTAGGATGAATATTAATGTCAATTGTTTTAGGATCAACTGCTAGGTATAAAAAATAACCCGGGTGATAGCCCGGTCTTAAAAGCCCTTCAAAAGCAGTGGTAACGGCATGATGTAAAAAAGGACTCTTAATAAAACGATTGTTAACAAAAAAGAATTGTTGTCCTCGTGTCTTTTTGGCAAATTCTGGTTTAACGACAAAACCTTTGAGTTGGGCAAGTGTAGTTGCCTCTTCTGAGGGAACCAATTGTTTATCCCATTTAGAACCAAATATTCCGCAAATCCGTTTTCTTAAGCTTACAGGTGGTAAATCAAATAATTCACTCCCATTGTTGTAAAATAAAAATTTGATTTCAGGATGTGCTAAAGCTACTCTTTGGAATTCGTCAATAACATGACGCAATTCTACATTGTCCGATTTTAAAAAATTTCTTCTAGCGGGTATATTATAAAATAAACTCTTTACTGCTATTGAAGTCCCTTTGGGTTGGGTAGATAAAGTTTGATCAATTACTTTGCTTCCTTCAATTTTTAAAAAGTGGGAGACCTCATCTTCGGCTGCACGGGTATGGGTCTCTACATTGGCTATCGCAGCTATGGAGGCTAGGGCCTCACCTCTAAATCCCTTTGTATCTAAAGCAAAGAGATCATCAGCAACATTGATTTTTGAAGTGGCATGACGCTCAAAAGCTAGGCGAATGTCTGTACTATTCATCCCCATCCCGTCGTCAATAACTTGAATCAATGTTTTCCCAGCATCTTTGATGATAAGCTGTATGGTTTGTGCTTGGGCATCCACAGCATTTTCCAATAATTCCTTAACTACAGATGCTGGTCGTTGTATCACTTCCCCAGCAGCAATCTGATTGGCTACGTGATCCGGTAAGAGCGCAATTCTAGAATTCATTAATTCGGACGCATAAAAATGCTTAAATCAAAATCTAAGATGTACAAACAAATCAGGACTAAGGACAGAATTATAAGAAGTAAACGCAAAGAAATAGAACGATTTTTTCGGGTACGCATTTGCATTCGTGTTTCTTTCCACTGTTGACCAAAATCATTGTTATTGTATGTTTCCCGATATTTAGAGAATTTGAAATCAAATTCATAGATGTTACCATTGTCTTTCCCTTTATAATATCGAGGAGTATAGTTATACCTTCTGTTTTTACGAAGCTTGAAGAGATTTGATTTCAACATAACCCAAAGGTACAAGAAAGCTATAAAAAAGAGAAACTCTAAAAGAAGAAACTTAGGCTTTTTTAGGCTTAAGATTTGCAATTTGTAAGGCTGCAATTGCAGCTTCAACCCCTTTATTACCGTGTTTACCTCCACTACGCTCTTGTGCTTGTTTAAGGGTATTGTCAGTTAAAACACAAAAGATAACGGGGATTTCAGATAAAACATTTAAATCTTTAATCCCTTGGGACACCGCTTGACAAACAAAATCGAAATGCTTGGTTTCTCCTTGAATAATACTACCTATAGCGATGACCGCATGGGGTTTTTGTTTTTGAGCTTTTTGAGCTCCATATAACAATTCAAAACTCCCAGGGACCTTCCATAATTGAATATTTTCTGCTTGGACACCTGATTTTATTAAGGTTTCACGAGCTCCTTCTGTAAGGGCTTCAGTAATTGAAGAATTCCACTCAGAAACTACCAAATGAATAACAAAAGGACTACCATCTGGTACAGCATCAGCATCATATTCAGAAAGATTGCTCAATGCTGTAGCCATACTATTGCATTAATGTTTCAATTTTTGCAATTTGGACTTCAACAAGCCTCGCCTCTTGTGCCTCAGGAAATTCTTTTTCTATTCGCTTAAGAAAAGATAGTGCTTGTGAATTTTTTCCAAGTTCAGAGCCTATCATTGCAGCTTTATACAAATACTTAGGGGTACTGTACATGTTGTTGTTGATTTTTGAAGCTTCAACATAATAATCATATGCATCTTCTAGCTGACCGAGTTGTGCAAAAGCATCTCCGATGGCACCTTTAGAAAGAGCTCCCAATAGAACATCTTCTGAGCTAAATTGATCTAAATAGGCTATTGAGTTTTCATAATCTTCAATGTTTAAATAAGCCATTCCAGCACTGTAGATAGCTAACTTCGAAGCAGGGGTTCCCTTATAATTTTCAATGATATCTAAAAATCCGTACTTCCCTTCTCCCCCATTAAGTGCCCTTCTGTATAAAGAATCAGAATTTACACTGTTTACAGCTAACTCGAAATAATATTGGGCTTGATTAAGCTCGCTTATTGCTTCTTGAGCTTTAGGTTTTACAATAAAGTTATTATATCCTAAATAGCCTAAAACACCTACGGCAACAACACCGATCACTGTCAGAATAATGTTTTGGTATTTAACTACCCACTCTTCTGTTCTAGAAGCTGTAGTATCTAGGGTTTCAAACACCTCAGCAGTAGTACTTTCTTGAGGAGCTTCTGTTTCTTTAGAAGTACTAATTGATTTTTTAGATCCGCGTTTTTTATATGTTGCCATTGTAAAATTATTAAGCGCACAAAATTAGTCTTTTTATTCTAATTCAAAAAACCCTATGCTAGCTTCTAACTTATTATTTTTGTGTTCTATGTATTTAAAACATCTCAGTTTAACTCAATATAAGAACATCCGTTCTAAAAGTTTTGATTTCAACCCAAAAATAAATTGCTTCATTGGGGATAATGGTAAAGGTAAATCTAATATCCTCGACGCAATATATCACTTAGCGTTTGGGAAGAGTTATTTTAATCCTATTGCGCTTCAAAACATCCAATTGGGTGAAGAGTTTTTTGTGATTGATGGTCGCTTTGAAAGAGAAAACAAAGAAGAAAAAATTGTTTGTTCCTTAAAAAAAGCACAGAAAAAAGTGCTGAAAAGAAATGGGAAAATCTATGAAAAGCTAGCAGATCATATCGGGTTAATTCCCACGGTCATAATATCACCAGCAGATCGAGATCTCATCTCAGAAGGCAGCAGTGCTCGTAGAAAGTTTATGGACGGTGTCATCGGTCAGACTGATCCCATTTTTTTACAAAACCTACTTGAATACAATAAAATATTATCTCAACGAAACGCTTTGTTGAAATTTTTTGCACTTAATAATACCTTTGACGGAGAAACATTAGAAGTTTATAACGAACAACTCGTTAAGCGCAGTACACCGATCTTTGAAAAACGCAAAGCCTTTATGAAAGCTTTTATTTCTGTTTTCAATGCGAGACATCAAAACATTAGCGATGGGAATGAAAATGTTACTTTAGCCTATGAAAGTCAATTACACAATAGTTCCCATGCGGAATTACTAGAAACGAATCTGAAGAAAGACAAAATGCTTCAACACACCGCAACGGGTATCCACAAAGACGACATAAGTTTTTTACTTGAAGAGCAACCTATCAAAAAATTTGGGAGTCAAGGACAGCAAAAATCATTTTTAGTTGCCTTAAAATTTGCGCAATTTGATTTCTTGAAAAAACAGACCGGACAACCTCCTATTCTCCTTTTAGATGATGCTTTTGACAAATTAGATCAAAAACGCGTTTCTAAAATTGTTTCATTGGTCGATCAAGATGATTTTGGACAAATCTTCATTACTGATACTCATGAAAAACGGACACTTGATGCATTAAGTAGCAGCAATTCTAGTTACGAAGTTTTTAACTTGTAGTACTATGTTCAAAAAAAGCTGCTATTTAATTTTCCTTTTTACCCTTGGATGTACTCCATCCTCAGAAGTTCAGATCAATCTTCTTGTGGGCTATTGGGAAATTGAATTTATTACCCAAGAGAATGAAAAGTTTTCACCAAAGGCTCAAGCTCCTTTATACGATCACTATCAACTTAATTTTCCTAATGGGCTTCTAAACAAGGTAGCACCTTTACTTGATGGTTCTTATTCTAGTTCTGAAGATGTAACGCCTTTTATTATTGAGAAATTAAATAAAAACTATTACATTAGATTCCAATCTCGATGGGATGATTGGTCCAGAAAGATATACTATTTAGATAGTCAAAAACTCATTTTGGAAAACGAAAATAGAGCATATCATTACAAAAGACCCATAAAGCTTGATCTCTAACTATGACAGTTTCTAAAAATAAATTTGAAGCAAGATCCCTTAAAGAGGTTTTAAAGGAGGTCGTCGCACAAAAGCCACTTAAAAAAAGGTTTCAAAATGTAAGGATCTGTAATTCTTGGTCAGAGGTAATGGGAGAAAACATAAAACAATATACCAAACAGGTTCGCTTTTCACACAATACTTTGTACGTGCAGTTAAGTTCTGCCCCCTTAAAAATGGAATTGAGTTACGAGCTAGAGCTTATCAAACAGCGCTTAAATACCCATTTGAAAGGAGCGTTTATCCGAAAAGTGGTATTGAGTTAGAAACGTTCCCGAGCGGCAAAGTGGAAAGCTGACTCAATATTCGCATTTTCATCACTATCAGAACCGTGTACTGCATTTTCCCCTATAGAAGTAGCATACAACTTTCTGATGGTACCCTCCGCAGCCTCATCAGGATTGGTCGCACCTATTAAGGTTCTGAAATCACTTACGGCATTATCTTTTTCCAAAACAGCTGCTACAATAGGTCCTCTCGACATAAAAGCTACTAATTCTCCATAAAAAGGTCTTTCTTTATGAACCTCGTAAAAGCGTTCCGCATCATTTTTTGAAAGTTGGGTAAGTTTTAAAGCCTTGATTTGAAATCCTGCATTGGTAACCTTTTCAAGTATGTTGCCAATATGCCCGTTTTCGACAGCATCGGGCTTTATCATCATAAGAGTAGTGTTTGCCATTTTTTTTTGCGAAAGTACTAAATGTATTTTAAAGGGACGATCTCGCTTTTGAGAAGATTCCTTTATTCTTGAAAAATTTGTTTCTTAATTCAATCAACTAGGTCTAATATAGTATCTTAGCATCATATGAATGAGCTCTTTATAAATGGACTAAAACAACGCATAGCCACACCTAAAAAAGTTGTTATTCTTCCACATAGAAATGCTGATGGTGATGCCTTAGGCAGCACCCTTGCACTACAGCATTTTTTAATAAAAATGAATCACGAAACGGTAGTCATCTCCCCAAACGGTTATCCCGGCTTTTTAAAATGGCTTCCTGGGGAAGATCAAATATTAAAATACAGCCATACCCCAAAAATAGTACGGGATAAAATCAGAGAAGCTGACCTGATCTTTACTTTAGACTTTAATTCACTTTCTCGCATTGAAGATTTAACAGAAGTAGTTAGAAATGCTGCAGGAGAAAAAATCATGATCGATCATCACGAAGCACCAGAAGACTATGCTGTGCTTCAATATTCAGATCCCAACATGAGTTCTACTTGTGAAATGGTGTACAAACTCATCAAGAAGCTTGATGAAAATGCAATTGATGAAAATATTGCAAATTGTCTTTATACTGGGATGATGACAGATACGGGATCCTTCCGCTATGCTTCCACTACCTCGGAAACCCATAAAGCTATTGCTCATCTTATTGAAGCTGGTGCAAACGGAACAGAAATACATCAAAATATTTATGACAGTTCTTCTTTTAGCAGGTTGAAACTCTTAGGGATAACCCTTTCGAATTTGATTCAAATTCCCAATTTGCCCATCGTCTTCATGTCTCTAAATCAGAGTGAGTTAGAATCTTGCGAATATAAAAAGGGGGATACCGAAGGTTTTGTTAACTATGGTCTTACACTCAAAGGAATTGTATTCTCATGCATTATGATTGAAAATGAAAGTGATGGAAAAATCAAAATGTCTTTTCGTTCTCAAGGCGCTTTTTCTGTTAACGATTTTGCACGCACCTATTTCAGTGGAGGTGGACATCACAATGCCGCTGGAGGCATGTCTATGGACAGCATGGAAAAAACCATAGATCGATTTAAAAAAGCTGTTTCAGAAGTTTCTGATCAATTTCAACAATAGGTTTTATATGAGAGTTTCCCTTTCGCTATTTATTTTATTATTTGTTTTTTCTTGTGCAGAAAATCAAGCTCGATATCCTTTAAATAAAAAAAAGGAGGTTTTTTTAAACAGTTCTGCAGAACGGAACAAAACTCTTTTAGCTAGGGAAGAATATTTAATTAAAACAGCTGCTAAAAAGGACAGTAGCCTTAACTATCAAGTCTCTGAAGCAGGATTTTTATATGCGTATGTCAAATCTAGTGACGCTAAATTACCCTTGCCTTTTAAAGGAACAAAAGTTCGTTTTCAATACGAAATAGAAGATTTGAATAAAAACATGCTTTACGACAAGACTACCCTTGGCATCGTTACCTATTCTATTGATCAAGAAGATTTACTTCCCGGTCTTCGAGAAGGATTGCGAATGATGCGCACCGGAGAAGTTGTTGTATTTCTTTTTCCTTCCTACCTTTGCTACGGCTATCAGGGAGACGAAGATAAAATTGGTGTAAACCAGCCATTGCGTTTCACCATCGAACGCCTACCTACTAATTAACACTTAAACTCAAAATATGAAAAAATTAATACTCTCCATCCTTGCCTTAAGTTTACTTCTTGCGTGTAAGTCACAATATCCCGATTTGGACGCTGGACTTTATGCAGATATTCAAACTAACAAGGGTCCTATCATTGTTAAACTTGCTATTGAAAAAGCACCTATCACTGTGGCAAATTTTGTTTCATTAAGTGAAGGAAACAATCCTTTAGTAAGTGAAGAATTCAAATCCAAAAAGTATTATAATGGACTTAAATTCCATCGTGTTATCCCTGATTTTATGATTCAAGGTGGAGACCCATTGGGCATTGGTTCTGGAGGTCCAGGCTACCGTTTTGATGATGAGATTTCTGATTTAACGCATAAAGGACCAGGTATATTATCTATGGCTAACAGTGGCCCTACAACAAATGGAAGTCAATTCTTCATTACCCATAAAGCCACACCTTGGCTGGATGGCAAGCATACCGTATTTGGTGAGGTAGTTGAAGGGCAAGAAGTAGTAGATAGTATTGTAAAAGACGACATTATCGAAGAGATAAACATTATTAGAAAAGGAAAGGAGGCACGCAACTTCGATGCTCCTGAAATTTTTGGTGATTACTTTGAAAAAAAGGATGAGATAGCAAAACAACAAGAAGCTAAGAAAGCAAAGATTAAAGAAGACAATGTGGTCAAATTTGAAGCATTAAAAGAAAAAGCAACGCTAACCAATTCAGGACTAAAATACATTGTAACTTCTTATGGAAATGGAAAAGCAGTTAATACCTCAAATAAAGCCATGGTTCACTACGCCGTGTATTTTGTAGATGGAACTCTTTTAGAAACAAGCAATGAAGAAACTGCAATCGCTAATGATGCGCTAAACTTTCAGAAAAAACAGGCAGGAGCTTACATACCATTTATGGCTTTGGTTGGTCCAGATGATCGGATGATAGATGGATTTAAGGAAGGAGTAGGTCTCTTAAAAGGAGGAGATAAAGCCACTCTTTTTCTTCCCTACACTATTGCATATGGAGCCAGTGGTGGACAAGGAATTCCTCCTCAATCAGACTTGATTTTTGAGGTAGAAGTTACCAGCGTAGAAAACTAAAATTTTAATTAAAGGTCAAGTCTCGCTTGACCTTTTCTTTTTTATGCGAAAAATCCATTATATATTAATAGGATTGTTGCCTTTGCAAATAATAGCTTTGAGGTTTTTAAAAACCCAATCCAAATGGCTGGAGACCTATTACAGTCAAGGGATTTATCCCTTGATCTTTAAAAGTCATCGCTTTTTTTTTGATTTAATTCCCTTCTCCATAGGAGATATCCTATACGCTTTAGCCCTTTTTTATTTAATCAAAGGCATTCTAATTATCTTTAAAAAACAAAGACCAAAAATCAGTGTCTTAATCTTAAACATCATTGCGATTAGTTCTCTTTTACTTTTAATTTTTAATTTGAATTGGGGATTAAACTACTACAGAACACCGCTGCATAAAAAACTGAATTACAATTTGAGATATGATCAGGTACAACTCGAACAAACTTTTGATGCCCTAATTCGTGCATCAAATGAATTGCATACGCGACTAAACAACAACGATACTGTTGCAATTCATATCCCTTATTCAAAAAAGCAAATCGCCAACAAACTTGAAGAAGAATTTGATTTTGATTTAGAAAAATTTAAACCAAAACCTTTTATAAAAAATTCACTTTGGAGTATGCTCTTAAGCTATATGGGTTATTCTGGTTATTTAAATCCCTTTACACTAGAATCTCAAGCCAATAGCGAAATTCCCAAATTGAACTATATCATTACTTCAATGCATGAAATGGCACATCAACTTGGAATTGCCTCAGAAAGAGAAGCCAATTTTATAGCCTTTTATACTTCCATTAAACACTCAGACCCTTTTATACAGTATGCTGGCTATACTTTTGCTTTGCGGTATTGTTTTTCTGAATTGTATAAAGCAGATCAAGAGATGGCTAAACGTCAAATCCAACGACTAAAACCTGGCGTATTAAAAAATTTTCAAGAACACACACAATTTTGGAATCGCTATCAGAACCCTTTTGAACCTTTTTTGAAAAAGGGATACGATACTTACTTAAAAGCAAATGGTCAAAAACAAGGAATACAAAGTTATAATGCTATGGTAGGACTTGTGGTTGCCTATTCTCAGAAAGAATCCTTTGATCTCAATAAAAAATGATTATTTTAATAAACTAGTTTAGCTAAAACACCCTACCTGTGAAACAATTAAACAGTTCAAAAAATCCAGAATTAAAACGTTTACGACTGCTTTTTCAAAAAGCAAGAGAACGAAAAAAGCAAGGCGTTTTTGTAATAGAAGGAGAAAGAGAAATAAAAAAGGTAATTAAAGGGTCCTACTCTTTGGAATGCCTCTTTATTGAAGCAGGTCAGGAAGTGTACTTTTCAGACCTCCTAAGCACACAAAACAAGACTCAAATTTTCACTGTAGAAAAAACTGTTTTTTCCCAAATCAGTATCCGATCGGGTTCGGAAAAGATTATTGCTATTGCACAGAACAAAACTCATAATTTAGAGCAATTAAAGCTTCCTGATAACGCTTTAGTTTTGGTCATTGAAGCACCTGAAAAACCAGGGAATATTGGAGCTTTATATCGCACAGCCGCAGCAGCAAATATGGATGCCATTATCATCGCAAATCCTAAAACAGATTTTTATAATCCCAATAGCATACGCTCTAGTTTGGGTGCGCTTTTTTTACTTCCCACAGCAATCGCCTCTTCGCAGGAGGTAATTGAGTATTTAAAAGAGCAGAGTTTTAGCATTAATACAGCCGCAATAGAAGCCAACGCTTTAGCCTATGATACCTTTGATTACAAACCCCCATGTGCAATTGTAATGGGAACGGAGAGTACGGGTTTGGACCGTCAGTGGATTGAAGCTTCAAATCAAAACATTCTCATCCCAATGTCAGAAAATGTAGATTCACTAAATCTTTCGGTTTCGGCAGGGATTTTGATGTATGAGGCACAACGAAAGAACAAACGACTTGATATGAAGACAATTCTTTAGTATCTTTCCTAAACAATGATTGTAGACCAAGAGACCGAAAACAAAGAAATTGCTAAGCAGTACAAAGAACTGCTGCGCATCAGTTATCAAACCTTAAGCGACGCAGATAAGAAAATGATTCGCCTAGCATTTGATACCGCTGTGGAAGCGCATAGTGATCAAAGACGAAAGTCTGGTGAGGCCTATATTTTTCACCCCATTAATGTAGCAAAAATCGTAGCTCATCAAATCGGTCTAGATGCTGTATCCATCTGTGCAGCTCTTTTACATGATGTGGTTGAAGATAC
>Ga0233395_1001053_pt1 | contig 13709 bp, 15 predicted proteins | sample 27DmetaG_FD_186029 | JGI IMG/M metagenome (GOLD analysis project Ga0233395, IMG submission 186029) | Seawater microbial communities from Monterey Bay, California, United States - 27D | ecosystem: Environmental > Aquatic > Marine > Coastal | place: USA: California | collected 2016-10-12 | reverse complement strand
GTGAGAGAGTGCATTTTGAAGATTTGGCGTTCCAAACTGTATACTATTATAATTATTGAGTACAAGTCCCTGCGCCAGACGTGTCACATCAGTAAATTGATTTTGCATTCGGTAATTGAATGTTATTGATTCACTTTTCTTTAGTTGAATACGAGTTTCAAAATCGGGTAGTAAACGAATAAAATTTTCTTCAACCAAAGTATTATTCTGTTCATTTTTATTCCCGTAAGCATGTATTGAAAATCCAGGTGTAATGGTAAAAATTCCGCTTTTGAATCGATAGTGTGTGCCCAAATACAAATCGCGGAAGTTGTAGGTTACGTCATTGATCACGCTACTTTCGTTAATAATGGGTGTTGGATTTATGGAAGAGCCGTCCGATAAAAATTGAAAAATAGATGAATCAAAAGCCTGATAACTTAAAATAGAACCCAACGTAAGATTAAGGTTACTTTTTTGGTTAATGATGTGATAATAGTCGAGTTTAGCATCCAGTTGATTGGAAAAGATTTTACGATTCTGACCTAAGTTGAATTCCCCCATTGATTGATCTAAACCCAGAGCTGTAGCGGTTGGAATAAATGGATTTAGATCATCTGAATCATTCATCAAAATCGCATTGTAAAAAGGATCTTCGTTTTTAATAAGGTGCTGAGCCTCTAAAGCAAAAACATTATCTTCATCCAAAGTATAGTAATAATTCAAATTTTGATTTATAGAAAAGGGAGTTAATTCTTCTGTTTGGGAAGTATTGCCAATGACCGATGAAAAGACTTTTTGACTTTGAGAGTCATTAGCCCCACGGAGGAACAAATCATAATCTATTTGATTATTTAAATCAGGCTTATACGAGGTGTTAAATTTCAAAAGCGCTTGATTGGAAAGTTCATTACTGGTTTGTTCGGTAGTTTCGTCTGGTATTCGTATTCCAGCATTTGTGTATTGTATAAAGCTGTTTTCTTTTGCGTCTATTTCACTAGAATTGAAAATCAAAAATCCGGTAAAATCAATTTTTTTATTGGGAGAATAATTAAAGTTTGTAGTTGCTAACTTGTTTTCTATACGCAACGCATTTCGTTGATTAGTCAAAAAATTGAGACTGTTATCTCCAAGGTTGATGTTTGTTCCGCTTTGGCTGCTCGGTGCTTGAAAACCCCCAGTAAACCCACGAATATCTCTGCGGGTTAAGGCAACTTCCCCCGTATTGTTGATGTCACCAATGAAGTTAATCGTGTATTTTGGACTGTAATAAAAAAGCTTAGGTTGAAGCAGGTATAATGCTTCTTCAGGGGAATTTCCTCCTCCAAGGGTTACATTGCCAAACCAAAAGCGTTCTTTTCCAGATTTTAATTTGATGTTTATTGCGATATTATCTTGATTATTCCTTACACTTCGCAGCTGACCTATATCTCCATAATTTCTTAAAACTTGAATTTTGTCTACGGTACTGGAGGGAATGTTTTTAGTGGCAATTTTAGTATCACCTTCAAAAAAATCTTTCCCATTAACCATGAGCTTATTAACGACCTTCCCCTCAACTTCTATCTGACCATTATCATTAATTTCCACACCAGGTAACTTATCAATAATATCCTCTAACTTTCTTTCTGATCCATTTTTAAACGAGTCCGCATCATAGATGAGAGTATCCCCACGAACAACAACAGGCATTTTTACAACAACCTCATCCAACAAAATATCTGCACGCAAGACATATTCTTTTTGAATATCACCTTCCTGGGTTTCAAGAAGATCGTTAATCGTTTGTAAACCTAAAGCACTTACCTGTATTTTATATTTTTTTTGTGGTTGAAGTTTTAAAGAGAAAACGCCGTCTTCTTTCGTAATAGTATAAGAGTCTAGAGCCTTAGTCTCTTGATTAATAGCTACCAGACTAGCGGTGTTTAAAGGCTTATTTAAGCTATCAAGCACCACACCAGAAAAGGTGATTTTTTGTGCTTTTAACCCAAATAGACTTAAGAGGGAGATAAGGAAGATTATTCTTCTCATTGGATGCAGGAATCTAGTCAGGTTAACTTCTTCTTCGTCTTCCGTAACTATTTCGCATCTCCGTCATTTTTTTGATTATAGTGGCACGGTAGTCAGATTTTGAAATTACTTGACCTTTACTCGGAGCTTCAATAGAATTACGATCTTTGGGATTTATAGTAATCTCATAGCATAACATTGTGGTGTCATCTGCACTGACTTCTAAAATTAGTCCAGGTAAACCCCAAAACTCCGCAGGACCGTGTTTAACAGGAATTTGTAATGTATACCAAGCCTCAATTTGAGTCAAACGAATTTCAGTCTCTTCAGAAGAATCGGAATTACTATTTAAATCCCCCCAAGAAAAATTAAACCAAGACAAATCTGTCGAAGGAACTACAGCTGTTGCCTTAAAGCAAGTATACCCTCCTATTTCCCTAATTTCGCTTTCCATCTTCCATTCAATGGATTGAAGTTGATCCTGAACTAGGAAACGCTTACCATAAAATTCTTGTGACTGAACCAGTTTGTTTTCCCCCACATCTTTGTACTGTTCTCCCCTTGCAAAATTAGCACCCCAACTATCTGTTGCACCAGAAATTGCATCAATTTTCTCTTCCTCAACAAAAACGGATTCCGTAGTATTGAAGCTTAGAACATATGTTTTTTCTAATCGGTTTTTTAATCGCTCTTTAATTTGTTTTTTTTGTGCCTCACTCATTCGTGCTCCCCAGCTTCCCAGATCCATTTTTGATTTAGAAAAATAAAAGGCTTTACCTTGAAATTCTTGTGCGGAAATAATATGATTTCCCCATAATAAAAGAAGTAATAGAAATATGTATTTTTTCATAACAGCATTTTATCAAATATAGTCAATTTGAATTAAGACTCCACAAGAGTGTTTTTCTATCGGAACAGGGGGTTGAAGATTTGAAATTTAAACCATTTTCTCTACCTTACAGACATTATTAATCATAAATCAATTAAAATGAAAAAAATAATAATGCTCATAGTTTGTTCTGTCTTTGCAATCAGTTGTGATTCAAATTCAGTTAGTATGACTAACTATGAAAAAAACGTTGTAACAGCTAAGAAGTTTTACCAATCATTTTCAGATAAAAATTTACAAGAAATGAGAGGTTTTGTAACTGAAGATTATACTTGGTCACCACCACCTACAGGTGTTGATTCACTTGATATTGACACATGGTATCAAGCTATGAAAGGTTTTAATAGTGCATATGACAACATAGAATTCACTAAGCAACTTTATTTTGCAGGATTAGACGAAAATCAAAAACCAAATGGAGACGTAAGAGTTTATGGGACATGGACATCATTAAATGCTAAAACCAAAAAGCCAGTTGAGATGGACTATTATGCTGTCCTTTTCTTTAATGATGATGGAAAAATTTATCATCAAAGTGAATGGTATAATACAACTGATTTAGACAAAAATTCCTTAGTTGATGTGGTTGCCTTAATTCCCTTGAAAAAAGGATATAAAGTTTGGTATAAAGGATTTATGAGTGATAAAAAAAATAGAGAGCGTTTTTGTGATGAATCTAGAACGTTAGTTCAACGAGACGTTAAAAATCCAAATATGGTTTCGGTTTATTTATTTGATGTAGATATGTCAGAACTTGGAGCAATGATGGCAGATCCAAAGTTTGAAAAATTTGCAATATCATTAGGTGAGGATTTGGCAAATAAGAAAGTTTATATTTTAAAATCATTGTAAGAATCAATTAACCCTCCCAAATGGAGGGTTTTTCTTTTACATCCATTCTCTATATATTAGACGTGTTATTAACTATAAATCAATCAAAATGAAAAAATTATCAATAATACTGTTGTTGTTTCCTGTAATTTCTTTTGCGCAATGGAAAGGAAATTCTGATGGAGATAATCAAAAATCAAATATGATAAAGTATTATATCGAATCGTATGTAAATCAAGATTACAGCCAACTAGAGAGAATCATATCTGACGATGCATCAATAAGATATAATGAAATTGAGATGAATAAAAATACCCTAAAAGAGGCTGAAATGGGTCATCATAATTTATATTCAGACATATCCTTTAATACTTGGGCTGTAATTACAACAGAATATGAAAATGGTCACGTATGGACCCATTTTTGGGGTGAGTGGACAGGCACAGGAAATTTTACTAAAACCAAAAAAACTAATCTTGTTCATTTAGCATACAAATGGAATGGGAATAATCAAGTAGAAAATGTAGTTGGTTTTTATGATGCCACGCATTTAAATAATGAAATAGCAGCCTCAAGTAAATAAAAGAAATAATTCAAAAGCCCTCCCTAGTGGAGGCTTTTTCTTTTCAACTTAATCTTTCTAACTTAGATGTATTATTAACTATAAATCAAACTTAAATGAAGAAATTATTATTTATCCTAATTTTATTTCCTATATCCCTTATCGCCCAAAAGAATAACAACGGAAAAGTTTATGATAAGCATCCTGCACTTGACATAGCTGAAAAATTTGGACAAGCATGGATAAGCGGTGATACTGAAACCCTCAAGAGTTTAGTGGGAGAAGATTTCCGTATGGGAAGTGGCATGAATACTAATCCAAATTACAAAGCAGGAGATATTAACGATCTGATAGGTCAATCTAATTTCATGACAAATAATTTTGTAAATATTTCCCTTAAGAATAAAGGTCAGGCATATCCCGATGCTATTGAGTATAAAAGATCAGGTCTATTTGTTCAGACTTTTCAGGAATTTATTGCTTGGGATAAAAACAATGGTTTTAAAATAAAAACTCCTTTCAATGCAATTTTTGTTTTTGATGAAAAAGGTGAAAAAATAAGAAGATTTTGGTGGGCAGATAACAGAGCACTCTGGCAAAAATGGAATTTATCAAGGCAAACTATTAAAAATGGAACTATCTTTAAGGACCATCCATACATAGGAAAGGTTCGTCAAATTTGGTATAACCTTGCACAAGGCAATCTTGATAAAGTTTGGAAAGATTTTTCTCCAAATGCTAGAGTGAATGATTCAAATTCAATTGACCAAAATTCTAAAAGCTTAAAAGATCATCAAGAGTATGTAGGTGAAGTATTTAGTAAATTTGAATTTGTTTCAATAGATGAAGTTGGTTATCCAGACTATATAGACTACGAGGGTAATGGTGGAGTTGTACTATCATGGTATAATATGACTGTAAAAAATATAAAGACTGGAAAAAATATTATTCTGAAATTTCATTCACAGCATGACTTTAATGAAAAAGGGATGATTGTTTTAGAAACTTTATATTATAATGATCGCTTACTAGAATAGGTATTTACCCTCCCAAGCGGAGGGTTTTCTTTTACACCAAAGAAAGACAATCTAAATTCCTTCTAATCCATTGATATCATTGCCTTAAAGCAAGATTCGTTGTATTGGTTTTAGGGTGGAGTTGTTTGGGAAAGTTTGTAATGTGTTGGGGTAAGCTATTAACTTTTAGATGGTATTAAAATAACTTACCAGAGACATCTTTTTTTCTAAACCAATTTTTTTTCTAATGTTATAGCGATAAGAATCAACACTAGCTTTTGATACACTGAGATTTTTGGAAATATCTGTACTTGAGTAATTCAATTTAAGAAACATACAAATAGTTATTTCTGTCTGGGTTAGAAAAGGATGTTTGCTTAAAAGATTTTCTAAGAACTTAGGATTAGTATGATTAAAACTTTCTTTAAAACTCAGCATTGTAAATTTTAATTTAAATTTAAGCTTAAATTCCTCTAAATATTTACCAAAACGATTCCTTACACTATCATTACAGTATTTTTAAATTAAATAAACACTATTTTTATTTATGTTTTTATTTGTAATCAGCTTATTTATTTCACTAAATCTTCAAGGAGTGTATGATGGACCAGAATTAGCTCGTGAAGCAAAATATACTATGTACTCAATTGATGATACAAATTTTATCCTTACAGCTGATTCTCTTTATTCTTATAACAAACAAAGGGGATGGTATTCTAGGAAGCATTCTTTTAAACTAGAATCATACAACTTAGATGAGCTTAGGGATAAAGAAAAAACTTACTTGATAATTAAAGGACTTGGCAAAGTATATAAAGCAGATAAAGACACAGTTTTTTCAATCGATAATTCATTTGAATGGAAATCAAGATATTCTTCTTCTCTTTTTATAAGAAAGGGTGTTATACATTCTTATGGGGGCTATGGTTTCTATTCATCAAAAAACAATATAGTTTATTTTGACTCTAGTTCAAAAGAGTGGTCTATGTTAAAACAGAAAAACCTTAATCCTTTAAGCAATACTTCGCGTCTAAGTAAATATGATTCAATAGAGGATGTATTTTATACAACATTTGGAACGCAAAATCGAAATGGAATTGAATTCTATAATTATAAAACAGTCAAATTTGATTTTAAAACTCTTAATTGGATTGAAGTTAGCGAACTTGATAAAAGAATTATGGATTTTATTCAAAAAAAAACTGGTACAATAATTCCAAACTATCCTGAAGCCTCACTTATCAATAGAGATTATTTTTCTGAAATAGATTTTATAAATGATGAGTTTAGAGTTTATGATATCCATAATAACATTATTGAAAATAGAAGGAACATCATATACAATGAGGTAAACAAAGAGTTTTTTGTTGCTTTTGAAAATAATTATAATAACAAACTAAACTTTGCTGTGATAAACAAATACAATCTTTTAGGTGAAAAATTCAGCACCTACAATTTACACAAGAAGAAGTATTATGCATACTATGCTTTAGGGGCAATTATTTTAATTATAATCTATGTTGCCTTTTTCTTCAGAAAAAAGAGTATTTATGATTTAATAAAAAATAAAAAAGGATTGGATTCAGAGCTTGACGAAATTGAAAAGAAGTTAAAGGATAAGTTAATGAATATCTACCCCAAAGATTTGACCTATCCTGAAATCACAATTTTATTAGACTTTAATTTATCATATGAGTCAAATATTAAAAAGACTCAAAAAACTATTAATCATCTTGAATTTAAAATTCAAAGAAGTTTGAAAATAAAATCATCAGTTTTTGAAACAAGCAAGAATGATTTTGACAAAAGGATTAAGCAGGTTAGGATAATATAATTCATAAATTGGGTTTGAAATTAGATTATAGAAAGGCCAATATTAATTTTTTCTCAGTCAATAATTTTAGTCAAAACTGGAATTCTGTTGACGCTGTAGATGAGTTTAATAATAAAATTTTAATTGAATTTACGAGAAGTAAATTTTGTTTAAATCGATAATCATATGGAAGCAATAAATCTCAATGATAAGTACAAAAAGTTTAATGAAAAGTGGAGTCCGCATAGTATTGCAGAGCTCAATGGACAGCAAGTTCTATTGGCAAAAGTACAAGGAGAATTTATTTGGCACGCTCATGCAAAAGAGGATGAACTATTTTACGTTGTTAAAGGAAAACTTACAATAGAATTTCGAGATAAAAAAGTCCATTTATTCCCTGGGGAACTTCTGGTTGTACCAAAAGGAGTTGAGCATCGTCCAAGAGCTGCAGGAGAAACTTGGATTTTACTTTTTGAACCTCTTGGAATCAAACATACAGGAGAAAAAACTACAGAAATCACAAAATCTTACTATCCTAAAATTTGAATCAGTCCCTTGTAAAAGTTTTTAATCACATTTATTGAGGTTTTATTTTTTGCCTGTACAACTGAGGAATTAGCAGATCCTATAACCGGTAGTTGGAGCGCCACTGTTTATGAAGGATATAATGTTGAAAAAAGACTTAACATTTATTTTTCATTCAAGAATATTATTTAAAAGCCTGCATGATATCCTGACTGTATTTTAGGGTGACGGGGTAGTTGGACTAATTTAACACCATTACTAATTCAGGATTTCAATTTAACAGCCAAAGATTATAGAATTGATATAGATGTTTCAATTTGTAACCATAGAAATAAGTGTTTAGAGAATAATATCCTTGATCCATTGCAAACGGGACTTTCATCAAATTATGCAGATAAGCCTTTTGAAGCTAATGTCATTTTTAGCAATAATTTTGGGTCAAATAATTTAACAAATATATTTTTGGGTAACCCAAGTGTCCCATATTTTACAAAAGTTTAGCAACAAAAAATTCAATCACCGCACATCGATTTAATGAAGTTCAGGGAGTAATTCGTATATTGTAAAAAGCTAACCATAAACTAGCATATAATAAATAAGATTTCATCCAATTTGCATTTATTTCTTTGATTTTTTATGAGTAATATGGATACAAAATTGTCAATGTCTTTTTTAGCCGAACCTAATGATGCTAACTTTAGTGGTTATGTTCATGGGGGAAAGGTCATGAAATGGATTGACGAAATTGGTTACGCTTTAGCCGTTAAATATTCTAAAAAATATTGTGTGACAAAATTCGTTGATGATATTGAATTTTTAAAACCTATTCATATTGGAGACCTTGTTAAACTTGACGCAGAGATAATCAAAATCGGTAATACTTCATTAAGAATAAAAGTTGATGTATCTAGTATAAACTTAATTAAAGATAAAACAAAGAAAAATTGTGAATGCTTTATTGTTTTTGTTGCTTTAGATAAGAAAGGAAATAAGTCAATTATTGATAAATTTTAAATAATTAAATCTTTGGTTGATCCTCTTTATTAAGTCTAGCGTTAATCCATCAATATTTTTAAGAAAGGTTTCTTCCTAGAGATTCGGTAATGCAAATGAATAATTAGAATAGTTTTTCATTATATAATTATAAGATTTAAGTGTGTCATGCAATTGATTACTAAATATTTTACATTGATATTTATTTGTTATTTATCTATAATTGGGAGTGAGGTAATGAAGTTGAAGATGTAGAAAGAACGTAAACCTCATATCCACTCCCACTTTTTAAAATAGTGGGTTGTAGTGAATGTTTTTTTATTTGATTATTAATTTTGTTTGTTTGTAAGTTTCAACCCACTATTCTTTTTTACTTCAAGTAACTTAATAAATCCGCAATTCTGCATAAAGTAAATTTATCTAGCACCCTAATCAGCTTTGTTTCTTTCTGCATACCAAAACTTAAAATAAAAATCATCGGCATATCCTCTTCATCAAGTTTAGGAGGTTATGACTTCCTTAGGGATTAACTTGGTTTAAGAATTAACTAAATCTAAACAATAAAATAAGTATATTTATTATATGAAAAAAATGGTAGTAATTATATGTTTAATATTATTAGGCTGTTCTTCTGACAATGATGAAGTTGTTGAAGCCCAGTTTGTATGTACTGTCGATTATATTGAATTTACATCAGATGAATCTGCCATTGTAAAGTTTGATGTTATTGTAGATGGTATTAGTGACTCATTTACTGCCAAACATTCGTATACAACACAAAACTCCGATTATTTTATAGGAGATGAAATTGTAAACATTTACAATTTTGTTAATAAAGGCAATAAAGCAACATTTGATTTTGAATATGGTTCAAATTTAGGTCCTTTTTGTGCTGAATTATTTTCTAATATTCCTTTTCACAACCATTATCCTTTTGCTGCAGAAGCAGACAAAGACGCTAGTGTAAAAAATACTGGCAGATGGGAAATAAAGAAGAAAAGGAGATTAGAAAGTATTGAAAAGCCAGAATAACTAAATCATTGGCATATCTTCATCATTAAGCTCAAAAAGAAAAACACCGATTAGAGTTGTTGAAAATTTTAGATTCATAGAACTTTCTAAAATTAGTGGAATTAGGTAATACTGGCAACACCAGTAATTTTTATGAATAAATCTAAAAGCAAAACAAGGCTGTATCGTAATTTAAGGCAGCATAAATAAATCTTCTACTTTACAATTTAGAGTTTTTGCAATTTTTAGAGCGAGTACAGTTGACGGAACATATACTCCGTTCTCAATAGCATTTATACTTTTTCTTGAAACTTCAGCCTTAATTGACAATTCTTGTTGAGTTAGTTTAGAAGATCTTCTAAATTGTTCTAGATTATTTAATAGTTTTTTATGGTTTTTGCCCATAATTACTTCTTTTCATATTCTTCAACAGCGTTCGTGAGTTCTTTTCCTGTGTTTGGGTATAAATATCCAGCAATTAAAATTCCAACTCCTATAATCCCTACCAGAAACCCAGCTGCTTTAAAGAAAGACCCCATTGCAAAATACCCTAGAAGACTAATGCCAATTCCAACAAAAAGTGTTATTACCCCCCCTCTGCGATAATCGATGGGTTCTTTTTTTCTTTCATCAAAAATGCTCAATAATTCCTCCACTTTAGCAGTGTCGTTTAGGTTTTTAGATATTTCCAGAACTGTTTCTCTCTTTCCCTTCCCCTCATAATATTGCCAAATAAATACAGCAATTGGTATTATGATTCCGGTTAGCATTCCAAAAATTGGTATTATAATATTTTGATCCATTGGTTATTTTTTTAATTAATGTAACGCAAACGTTACATTTAAAATTAGTAAACTTTTTAAAAATTTGTAATTAACTTAAATGATCGGTATATCTTCTTAATTAAGTTCAGGGGCTAATTTGTATATTGTAGAATATTAATCATAAATAAATTAAAATGAGAAAAAGAGTAATGTCACTTTTATTTTCAGTTTTCTTCATAGGATTCGCTTTTAGCCAGGATTTAACTAGTCCAAAAGGAGGTGGTGTTCTAGATATAATTACAATTATCCCTGGAGAGGGTTATTCTGATATGACATTTGAAGGTCAAATAAGTGGATATGGAAGTGTTTATGTTGCTTTTAAATTAACTTCAATTAATACCTCAAAAAATAGTGGTACTCTTGACGGTCATGGAAGAACTATTTTAGAAAATGGAACTCTAATAACAACTCCTCTTAAAGGTACTTGGAAAAGAATGGGTGCAAATGTTAAATTTTATTTTACTGATGCAATAAATAATGGAGCTTTAAACTTTGTGATTTGGGATGTAGACCTTTTAAAGAAAAAAGCAGCAGTTAAATATTTTGAATTACATAGTGCTGAAAACTAAATCTTTTTTGGCAGGAAATATTAAAGGTGGAGTATCAAGTTTGGTCTAAATGCCGCCTATCCCCTTGGTATTCCCAGTGGACAAATAGCTGTCACCCGAAAAGGGAATGAGATGTTTTAAAAGTTTAATTTCTAAATCTTCTATTTTTAAAATTTTCAGGTACTGAAATGTTAACTTTGATAGATTCAAGAAAACAAATGAAAACTCTAGTAAATAATGAAACATCTAAATGAAAGCAACTATTAATCCTTCATTTTGATCAGCTTTTTATTATAAAAACTTAGGGATGAATAACGATTAGATGTCTTAATAACCGTAATTAGATTTTAATTCAAGAATAAATAAGCCAATTAAGGATAGTTACTTCTGAGCACACTATTTATTGCATTTTCGCTTCCGATCAATTTATTATAACCTTGAATAACACTCAAACCTGAGTTTATTGTTAAAACGCATTCTGCACCTCTCTTAAGAGTTTTCAAAAAGTCTTGGACTTCATATTCTTCTCTACTAACGAGATCAATAAATTTTGAAACCCTTAGTTTTCTTTTTTCAATTACTGAACTTAAAACCTTAATTTTTCTTTCATCAATTTCAAATAATACATAATATTTTTTTGACTTTTTAAAATAATCTCCTTCTAATGCAAAATCTAAACCTAGCAATTTTGATTTAGATACATTTAAAACAATTGAATCAAGAGTATGATCGCTAAACATTACTTCTCCAATTGCACTGATTTTTTTTTCGTTTTTATTTATTTTAATCTCCCATTGGGCAAAAGTTTGATTTAGAATCAACAGAAAAAAAAGAAGTGGTGTTTTCATTATAATAATTAGATAAACTTGTGAAATAAATTTTTTTACTATCTCTATTTGGTGTTTTTAAAGCGTACCCTTCTTCGAGCCATAGTAAAACAATCCGGTACCAATTAATCCTAAAATTATTACTGGTAGTGGCGCTGTTGGTTCGCCTTTAATTAAACTGATTAAATCGGGAAGTGCAAAAAAACCTGCTAAGGCAAAATAAAGAAAAGATAATCTCTTTAAAACCCCTAAGTCGTTAAAAGAAAGGGAACCATATAACATTGAAATAATTCCTATAATGACAAGGCCTAAAACAAGAGCAAATTGATCAAACATCAAAATAGTATCGCTAGAAGGATTGTTCCCAAAAACATCACTCAATAATATTTGCTTAAATTCTGGTGAGAACCACGAAATAAATAAAGGTAATCCTTGAAGAAAAATTAAAAGGATGTTGATTTTAAAAATAGTTTTGACATTCATTTTAATTGATTTATGAATAATAAGACAACTAAGGTATTGAGAATGCTTTGGATTTACAAAACGTATTCAAAAACAACATATTGGCAACTAGAAAAATCTAGATAAGACGAGTAGTTGTGTAAGATTAAAGAGGTGTTTTATTTATGTTTTCGACCCATGATCGGATCAAGCTTTTCAATTTAGGATAATCGTACATGTAAACAAAGTATCGGCAGTTTTCAAACAGTTCAAATTCTCTATTAGGCTCTCGTTTATTTAGATTGATCGCATTTTCTTTATGTAAGATTGCTCCATACTCTGTACAAAATAGTCATGTAAAATTAGAAGGGAAAAGATTAACTTCTAATCCGTTTTAATATTTATCGACGTTTTCTTACAAAAAAAGAATTCTGAACAAATTTCCATACATACCTAAAAATCTTCTAAGTGTTTTGTTGGGGTTAGTATTCAGAATTTGTAGAAAAGGGCTAGGAATCTAATCTCTTTCCTTATCTTGGAGTTATTATTAATCATAAATCATTCAAAATAAAATGAAAACAAAATTTATAAGTCCTTTTATAGTTGCACTAACTTTGATTTTTGCCTCTTGTAATCCAACTTCTAAAACAAATAATCTTGCTGATTTAGCAGAAAGATGGGTGATTTCATCCTACGAGGGTAAAGATGCTGCTTTAAAAATGGTTTCTGAAAACATGAGTGATCAGGGCTATAATATCGGTGGTCGATATATTGGATTTGGATTTAATTTCAATGCCGATGCTATGAAAACAGATGGAATGGTAGTAACCAATGTAATTAAAGATAGTCCAGCATCATCTGTGCTTCAAGTTGGAGATAAATTTATTGCCGTTAATGGAGTATCAGTAACAGAAGAGTCAATTCAAAACGGGAGTCTTTCTTTTAGAGGAAAGCCAGGGGTTCCAGTTACCGCATCCATCATGAGAAATGATAAAGAAATTTCAATTACAGTTGAAAGAGGAATAGTTGTACCAAAATATTCAAAAGAGCAAATCGTTCAAAATATCTCAAGTGCTGATGCAGAAACTTGGGGGGAAAATTCACTTGGATATGAGATACGTGAAGTTGTAGCAGACAACTCTCAAAGAATTGTTTATGTAAGGACTTGGGATAAATTTTTAGATACTGTTTCAGGTCTTGAAGCTGAAGCGATTACAATAACAAGAATTGAGTTTGATCAAAATGGAAAGGTTTTAACTTCAGGGGATATGACAGAAAACGAGTTAATATTGAGACAAACCGGCTGGTCAATAACTAGATAACTTTAACAACCCTTCAAACGGAGGGTTTTTCTTTAACTCCAAATAGAGTTAATTAAAATCCGAATGTATCACGAATCAATTAATCCCAAAGTTCGTGACTTTGATTTTTTTTTTAGGG
>Ga0233395_1001023_pt1 | contig 13877 bp, 12 predicted proteins | sample 27DmetaG_FD_186029 | JGI IMG/M metagenome (GOLD analysis project Ga0233395, IMG submission 186029) | Seawater microbial communities from Monterey Bay, California, United States - 27D | ecosystem: Environmental > Aquatic > Marine > Coastal | place: USA: California | collected 2016-10-12 | reverse complement strand
ACGGGAATAATGCGTTCTCCCTGCGCCATATTGTCAGTATTTAGTGCGGCCGAAGCCGGGTTTTTTCGTAATTTTCAAATATAGCTTTTTGAAGCCCCTAAAGTCCCATCGGCTCCCGGTTTACTTACAGCATTTATCCACATTCGAATGTTAACAAACCTTTGAATTGTACCCCGTGAACTGCCGAAAAGACCATTTAGATTTGAATAGAACCCTTTGGCACGTATTGTGTTCTAAAAGTAACGTACTACAAAACAACAATTATGGAAGAGAACTTTAGCCCCAGAGTGAGAGATGTGATCACCTTTAGTAAGGAAGAAGCACTGCGTCTTGGCCATGATTATATAGGAACAGAGCATCTTTTGCTCGGTATATTGAGAGACGGCGATGGAACAGCCATTCAAATCCTAAAAGATTTGGGCTTAGACCTCAAACAAATACGTAGTAAAATTGAGCAGGTAGCCGCGCCATACGCTACAAACACTCAGGTTAGTGGAAAAAATCTTCCTTTAACACGTCAAGCAGAGAAAGCATTAAAAACCACATTTTTGGAAGCAAAATTGTTCCAAAGTCCCGTAATACGTACGCCACATTTATTATTGTGCATATTGCGTAACGACAACGACCCTATAAGCGGTATAATGGGCCAATTAGGCGCTAGCTACGATGCTGTCAAAAGTGAATATCAGAGCAACTATATAGAGACCGATCGAAGTGCGGATTCTGACGATACAGATCTGCCTTCTTCGTCAATGAGTTATGACGGTGACGATTTGGATGATGCAAGTCGTGCCGGTGGAGCGCGGAAATCGCCCCAACGCGACAGAGGTAAAGAAAAAAGTAAAACGCCAGTTCTCGATAATTTCGGAAAGGACTTAACGAAATCTGCGGCGCTAGGGAAATTAGATCCTGTAGTCGGTCGTGAGAAGGAGATAGAGCGAGTTTCACAAATTCTGAGTAGACGCAAGAAAAATAACCCGCTATTGATTGGCGAGCCTGGTGTAGGTAAAAGTGCTATCGCTGAAGGATTAGCGCTGCGTATCGTGGATAAGCAAGTGAGTCGTGTTTTGTTCGACAAGCGAGTTGTGAGCTTAGATCTTGCGAGTCTAGTTGCGGGTACAAAATACCGCGGTCAGTTTGAAGAGCGCATGAAGGCGTTGATGAACGAATTAGAGAAGAACAACGACATCATCTTATTTATTGATGAATTGCACACGATCGTTGGCGCCGGAGGAGCAACGGGAAGTTTAGACGCTTCTAATATGTTTAAACCCGCTCTTGCTCGTGGTGAGATTCAATGTATTGGAGCGACAACGTTGGATGAATACCGCCAATTCATTGAAAAAGATGGTGCCCTGGAACGTCGATTCCAGAAAGTAACAGTGGATCCTACCTCACCTGAAGAGACCGTTCAAATTTTGAACAACATAAAGGACAAATATGAAGAGCATCACAACGTTATCTATACACCGGATGCTATTGAAGCATGTGTGCGTTTAACCCAACGCTACATAAGTGATCGTCACCTACCGGATAAAGCAATCGATGCGCTAGATGAAGCAGGGTCACGTGTTCATATTACGAATATTGAAGTACCGGAGGACATTACTCAGCTTGAAGCAAAATTAGAGGCGATTAAGACTCAAAAAATCGCTGTTGTTAAAAGCCAGCGTTACGAAGAGGCTGCGCGTCTTCGGGACGACGAAAAGAAGATGGAAGCACAATTAGAAAGTGCGCGCGAAGCCTGGGAGGCCAGTATTAAGTTGAACAAAAAGACAGTGGATGAGCCAGAAGTAGCTGAAGTAGTCGCAATGATGACCGGTGTACCGGTTCAGCGTGTGGCGCAGCAAGAGCTGGAGAAACTTTCTCAAATGGAAGATCAATTGCGTTCAAACGTGATCGGTCAGGATGAAGCTGTAAAAAAGATAGTTCGTGCCATACAACGAAACAGAGCAGGTCTTAAAGACCCCAATAAACCGATAGGCTCATTTATATTTTTAGGTCCTACGGGCGTGGGTAAAACCCAACTCGCAAAAGAACTGACAAAACTGCTTTTTGATAGTGAGGACAACATGATTCGCATCGATATGAGCGAATACATGGAGAAATTTGCGATCAGTAGGTTGGTAGGAGCGCCTCCAGGGTATGTTGGATATGAAGAAGGTGGCCAGTTAACGGAGAGAGTACGCCGTAAGCCTTATTCGGTAATACTATTAGATGAGATAGAAAAAGCGCATCCAGACGTATTCAATCTATTGCTACAAGCTTTAGACGATGGTCAAATCACCGATAGCCTTGGGCGCCGCGTTGATTTTAAGAACACAATCATCATCATGACTTCGAATTTAGGTAGTCGTCAGTTGAAAGATTTTGGTACTGGGGTTGGATTTGGCACCTCTGCGCGCGAACAACGCAAATCGGATCTTGAAAACAGTGTGATTCAAGGGGCTCTAAAGAAAGCCTTTGCTCCAGAATTCTTAAATAGGATTGACGATGTAGTCTTGTTCAACTCATTATCGAGAGATGACATTCATAGTATTATTGATATTGAATTACGCAGTCTGTTTGGGCGTATCCAAGACTTAGGGTACCACATTAACCTGAGCGATAAAGCGAAAGATTTTGTCGCTGATGATGGATTCGACGAAGCCTTTGGTGCTCGACCTTTAGCTCGTGCCCTTCAGAAGCTGATTGAGGACCCATTGGCGGAGAAGATTATATCTAAGGAAATTACTGAAGGAGATACCATTCACATTGATCTCAGCGGTGAGACTCTAGAATTTAAAATAGAAAAGGCACCGGAATTAGAACAGGCGGCAGCGGAAGAACTTCCTGAAGCTTCAACAGATGATACTTCAACTGTCGAGGAAGAATCTAAAGATTTGAAGGAATAATCTTACAATAAGAATACCTGGTCGGGATTTTGTTCGAGCAGTTTCATTCCGATAGCATTAATAGTGGGCGAAGGACTAACAGGTATGAAGTTGGCTCTCGCCCACTCTTCGTTTGTAAGGTAGTCGTCACCCGTGTAAATGCCGGTTATATTTCCACGCTCGATAAATAGCGCCCCGAGATCATCTGCTGGTAGAGCAAGAATGAGTCGTTGATTGTTGCTTTCTAATAATTGGTTTAGCGCTTCTCTTTGCGTCCATTCCATTTTACGGGCCAATTGCAAGTAGTCAGCCAACCACTGCTGTCCAGTCACATAGGAGCCAAATTTGCGTAGCGCTCCACTCCCAATTGCTTTTTGTACTACCCATTTCACCTCTCCTCTCCCATTCTCATAGCTGTAAAGACCGAACTTTAGAGCCTGCTTCTTCTGCGCTTTATTTAAAGGCGGCCAATGTTGTCGGATCAAATGGTCTTCGTAGATGAGGCTCAAAGTTTCATTTGGGAAAATCTCATAACCAATACTATGGCATTCCTTCATTAAGCGCTGGTATTTTGTTGCGCCTTGATCAGTACTGAAGTGTTGGGTAATTCGACTTTTAATATTCTTCGCTTTACCAATGTATAGCGGCATACCGAAAGCATCCAAGAATTGGTATACGCCGGCCTCTTTGGGCAATTCGTCGTAGAAATGTGCAGGCATCAAGTCTGGGAGTTGAATGCGCTTTAGTAGACCTAATTTCGGATCATTCAACTTTTTATCATCGTAATCGGCGGTACAGCAGTGTATGAGTACTTCTGCGGCACACAGTGCATCACTTAGTGCGCGGTGCGGATTATCATTAGCAACGGATAAAGCCTGTGTGAGATGTGCTAGCGAATACCGACCAAATTCAGGAAACATGGCTTTTGCATATTTCACCGTACATAACTTCGGCATCCGCCAATTAATCCCTGCTTCTTTGAATGCCCGTTCAATAAAGCCATAATCGAAATTTACCGAATGTGCTACGAATACCTCACCTTTTAATTCTTTAAGTAATTCGGGAGCTAAAGAAGTGAATGTTGGAGCATTAGCGACCATATCGTCTGTAATGCCTGTAAGCATCTGTATGTTGTACGGAATACTCCGGTCCGGCTTTACAAATGAAGACCAACTTCGTGTAATCTTATTGTGTTCTACATGTACAATACCTATTTCAGTAATATCGTTCCCGTTGGGTCTACCGCCGGTGGTTTCTATATCTACAACTACGTAATGCACCCTGTAAAGCTAGGGATACCTTACCTAATCCTTAGAGTGCAGTTCGTATATTTATCCAATGGATTTTCTCGTATGGATTTTATTGATTTCTGGTGTCATTGGCGCAGTACTTCCTTTGTTACCAGGCCCCCTACTCTCCGCAGCCGGTTTGATACTTTTGGCGCAGTCTCATTCCATTTCCGCAGATACAGGAGTCTATTTTTACACATGGGCATTTGTAGGATTCTTATTTTTCTTGGCTGATTATCTTTTGCCCGGTTTTATTGCGAAGCGGGGCGGTGGCTCAAAGGCCGCTTCTAGAGGAGCTACTATAGGTTTGCTGATCGGACTTGTAACGGGTCCTGGAATGTTCGTCGGTGCCTTTATAGGAGCCTTTATCGGGCAGTACAGTTCAAACAATAGCGTAGGCAAGAGTTTAAAAAGCGCATTACTGGCCACCTTAGGTATAACTCTTGGTATCATTGGAAAATTAATCTACACCTTGAGCGCAGTTGCGTTGGTATTGTTACTAGCTTCGATTTAATACCTATGGAAATACAACTCAGCTCATCCTACACTCTTAGCTACCCGGAATTACACTTTCCCGACGGAATTACCGTCATCACGGGACCCTCTGGCGTAGGAAAAACAACTTTACTGCGGGCACTTCATGGTGAATTCAAATCCGAATTAGCTTCAATTATTAGTGCCCAGAAAACGGCGTTAATGCCTCAGCAACAGCAGTGGATTAGCTACATGACCATGAACGAGCAGTTGACAATGACCGTGGGGAAATCATGGGAGTCCGTAGCGATTAATTTGGGACTACAGGGTCACTTTGAAAAACTACCTACTGAACTAAGCATAGGCCAACAACAACGGTTTTGGCTCGCTTGGGTATTAGCTGAAGATGCTCACTGGTTACTATTCGATGAGCCTACAAGCGCACTAGACGACGATTGGGCCGCTGCAGCAATCGAACTATTCGAGCAGTTTAAAATCGATTATCCGCGTAAAAAGTTAGTCATTGTAACGCACGATGTCCGTCTACTTCAAGCGGATATTCAGGACCACCTTATCGCCTTATGAAGCTAATATTTAAAATTTGGTGGTCACAGGTCCGAAAACGTTGGGTCGTTTTGGGCATTGCTTTGTTGCTCTCCCTACTTACCTCTATAGTATTGCATTTACCTGGTGCTGCACAGCGCTATATCTATCAGCGTTGGCAAGAAAGTGCTTCGCTGGTTGATGTTGTGATTGGGTACAAAGGTGCTCCTAGTCAGATCATAGCGAGCGCACTATACCGTATGGAGAACCCTACAGGCAATCTCCCTATTGAGAGCGCAGAATTTTGGCGCAAGCATCCCTTAGTACAGGAAGTTTGTCGCATTTCTCTAGGCGATAACATCGAAGGTGTCCCTGTTGTCGGCGTGGAATCAAATTATTTCGATTGGTTTGACATTCATTTCGAGCAAGGAAACAGGCCTTTAAATCCTAATGAAATCGCAGTAAGCGCAGCGTTAGCCGCTCAGCATAATTATGTTCTTGGTGCAATGGTTCACACCGCCCATGGCAGTGATTCGAGAGGTGAAGCGCATGCGCACCATGATCTATCGATATCAGGCATATTCACTGCTGATCGGGCTGCGGATGAACAGTCATACTTTGTGACAAACGAAGCTTATTCAGGTATGCATGATGCTGATAATTATGATTTTACATCATTACTAATGAAGTTAAAATCTAAGTCAGGTCTATTAATGCTTCCAGGTGTCATTTCGAAGCGAGCAAATGAACAGGGCGCATTCCCAGTATTTATTTTCGGTCAATTGCAAAAACAATGGCAACCTACCTTGGATCAAGCAACATTTTACGGGAAGCTACTTTCTTTATTCGTTGCATTACTGTTCATTGCCTTCCTCTATTTCATCGGAATGACCGAAAATTCTACGGTGCAGCTTCTCCGAGTTAAAGGAATAAAAAGAACTAAAGCGTTTTTAGCGACCTACGGGCTCTATTTATTTGCCGGTCTTTTAGGATTATGGGGTGGAATTCAACTTTTCAATGTTTTTGACTTACCGCTAAGTCCCGAACAAGCGGCTATCGGCTTAATTCCGCTGGTGTTATCTGCTTTCCTGCTCTACTTAAAAATGAATAAGACATGAAAAAACTGCTAGTCACATTATTCATTAGTATCATCTCAATTCCTGTATTGGCGCAGAAAGTCGTCCCGTGGGAATTTCTTGCTGTTCCCTTTTCAACTACTCCGGATGGTCTTTACGAACCTCAATTCCCATCGTATTTAGATCCTTACGAGCTACAAGAGGTAGTCCTTCAAGGATATCTCGTGCCAGTCGATGTAGAAGGAAGCCAATATGCATTGAGCCGATACGCATTTTCGAGTTGTTTTTTTTGTGGAAATGCAGCACCGAATACTGTGGTCGAATTGGTCTTTAAAGAACGACCTGATGCTTTAATTACCGATCAATTCGTAGTGGTAAAAGGTCTTTTAGTTCTCAATAAAAAGGATCCATACCGATTATTCTTTATCCTTAAAAACGTGGAATTCGCAGGATGAAAAAGCTAGTGCTGATCCTATTTATAAGCCTTTGTGTAACAGGTTACGCTCAAGAGCGTCTAACTTGGAATACCTTCGAGCGCTTGAAATTTGAGGAGGTTTACGAGCCCACCACTGCAAGTTGGGTACAAGTACCTGTATGGACTGAAGAGTTAAAACAATGGGATGGAAAATTAGTAAAGATTACCGGTTATATCATAGCCTTAGATGCGGTTAACTCACAATACGCCTTAAGCGCTTTTCCTTTTTCGAGCTGTTTCTTTTGTGGTGCAGCGGGTCCAGAAAGCGTTTTAGAATTGGATTTAAAACATCAAGAAGAATATCTTACAGATGAAGTAATCACCTTTAAAGGCGTTTTGGAGTTAAATGCAGATCCTTTAAAATTTCCACTCACTCTTAAATATGCCATAGAATGAAGGTTTTGAAGCGTGTATTATTGAGCTTTATTAGTTTGCTGTTTTTAGTTGCGGCATTTTATTATTCGGGCCCTACTACTGCTGCCCCTTCGTACGAGCTTTCATTACCCAAAGTAAATACCCCGCTTGATGCGATCAATGACAGTCTACGTCATTTCGATACGGATATGAAAGCGGAACCTTGCGCTATTAGTACTGTGGACTGGTATGACAGCGTCAGGCAGACGGAATATGTCTTATTGTATTTACACGGTTTTAGTGCCTCCCAACACGAAGGTGATTCCGTTCGTTTTTGGACTGCTAAGAGATTAAAGGCGAATGCATATTACCCGCGTATAGCTGGTCACGGATTGGAGGAGGAAGACTCTGTCCGATACGCTACTTTCACTGCAACCGCTGCCTGGGAAAAGGCCAAAAAGGATTTTGCATTAGCTACTACATTGGGCAAGAAAGTCATCATTATGTCTTGTAGTACGGGTACTCCATTGGCGCTGAAATTGGCTGCTACTTACCCAAATAAAGTATACGCTTTGGTGAATTACAGTCCTAACATTCGGCTGCATGATCCATTAGCAGAACTAGTTAATGGCCCATGGGGACTTGAATTACTGAAGTGGACCTCAAGTCAAGAATTTCGTGACCTTTCACCCCGTGAAGATAGAATAGTTGAAGATTGTAAACACCGTTCATATTGTTGGGAAAGTGTCATTCAGATGCAATGGTTATTAGAGACAACGATGATAGAACCAACCTTTGAGGCGGTGAAGGCACCTTCACTAACAATGATGTGGAATGAATCCGATGAAGTAAGAGACAGAATAGTTAGCGTTGAAAAAGCACAATGGATGCACCAAAAATTGGGCTCTTCTGTGAAGCAATGGACCAATTGTGCTTGTAAAGACCATGTCATACTAAACTATCAGACCAGTGAAGCGGCTGAATATGTCTTTGAAACCACTCATGCCTTTATAATGCAACTCGCTGAAGATGGTATTTGATTCACCACAATGGCTATGGGCCACTGCATTGGCACTTATCGTGCCCATCATTCACCTGTTAGGGCGACGCGCAATTAAGCCCATTGCAATTCCCTCCTTGATGTGGTTAGACCAGTTCAAAACACAAGATCGCAGGCGCAATAAATTGAAGGAATGGCTACTAGTTTTACTTCGAATGCTAGTCATCTCTTTGTTCTTCCTTTCTCTAGCTGAACCCAGAATTTCGAGTAAAAGCAAAATACTTCTCGTTGATAACGCTCCAGTATTTTGGTCTCAAAAGAAGTCTTGGCTGCCTGTGGCCCTAGAACGGTTGCCAAAAGAAATCTATACGCTTCGTGTTAGAGGCGGTATCTCCTTAGGAACGTTTCGCTACGATGAACTTGAGGATGCTCTTGAAAATTGGCCAGCCTCTTCCGCACCTTTACAGGATCTTGAGGAGACGACTCTCATATCTACAGGTTTCACCAGTCTTCCATCAGGGGCTTCTTATTATTACCTTCCTAAGCGTAAGTCGCTGTTCAACAGTTCAATAGCCCTAGTTAGCGGAAATACACGAGAGCAGGCCTTTACCATCGTCAACGGCCCTCATAACGGTAAATGGGAGTTACGTGATTCGAGTAAATTGATAGTAGAAGAATTCGATAGTATCGTGACTATTCCCTGGGGGTCTATTCCTTCGGATGAACTGTTTTTGACCTATACAGGCGATTCTATCATTGAAGATAATCAGCAAAAGCTCTATCGTCCTAGCCGGTTGCCAATTATCGCAATGAATGCGAAGGGTTCGCCGAATCTCAGCGCATTGCCTATAGATCGAAATTTGACTTACACCGATGCGACAGACTTGACGCAATTGCCTTTAAAAGCAATATTGGTATTAAATGGCCTTTCCTTTATACCTGATATTGTTGCAAATGAAGCGTACATCATACTCCGTATGGCAGGTGCACAATCAGAAAATTTAGAGGACGAAGTATTGCCCGTATTAGATGAGAATTTTTATAAAGATCATTTTATTGGAGCTTCGGAGCAAAACCGTTGGCCCAATCCTAAACGCTGGAGTGGCGAGAATATGACTCATTTACAGCCCTTCTTGCGTACTACAGGTGGAATCGTTTTAGCAGGTTGGCAAAAGATTGCTGATGGTCCAACTATTTATGAGCAGTCCTTTCCTATTGAAGATTCAGATCATCCGTATTATAGAGCTCTTTTGCAGTGGGCGTCTAATCAACGATTACAGACGTATAAGTCCGAATTAATGAATTACGGAGAGGATAAATATGATGCTAATTTGAAAGGGTTAGACGAAGCTAGAGTGCAGTATTACAGCTGGTCTACCACCTCTGAGGATATAAATAGATCTGTCCTATTTTGGTCGGAAAGTAAAATAGCTTTGGCACTTGCATTGTTTTGCGCACTAATTGCCCTTATTTTTGCTAAAATTTAATCGAGATGCAACTCCTTTTCAAAAATGCCTACGTAGTTGACTTTCAAAGTCCTTACCATTTACAAACCGTAGATATTTTAGTTGAAGGATCTCAGATTACTTCTATAGGCGATCTCTCGTCTCTTTCATGTCCAAATATTGATTTAGCGGGTGCAACAGTAACTACTGGTTTTGCTGAATTGCATAGTGATTTAGGCGAGCCAGGGAACGAAGAATGTGAAACATTGGATACAGGTGCAGCTGCTGCGGCATCAGGTGGTTTTACGGCTGTCGGAGTTGTAAGTAACGGTACTCCAGGTATAGAAAATAAAACTGGTGTTGAATTCGTCCTTAGCAAAGGCGAAAGCACAGCAGTAAATCTAGTCCCAGTAGGTTCTGCTAGTAGAAACAGTCGTGGTCAGGAGATGAGTGATATGTTTGACATGTTTCAGCACGGTACCGTCTTATTTGGCGATTATAAACGCGGCATACAGAATGCTAACCTCTTAAAACTAGCTCTCCTATACACTAAACCCTTTGGTCGTATTATGGTGCATCCCGAAGATTCAAATCTTGCTTCCAATGGCCAAATAAGTGAAGGTGTTACATCCACATTCATTGGGCTTAAAGGCATTCCTGAATTAGCAGAGTCTGTCCAGATAGATCGCGATTTGAAACTATTAGAGTACACTCAAGGAAGCATGCATATAGCAAGCGTGAGCACTGAGGAAGGCATTGATGCTATTCGTCAAGCTAAATCGAAGGGCTTAAATCTTACTTGTAGTGTCAATATTCATCATCTTCTTTTCGACGAAACTGCCGTATCTACTTATGATACAAACTTTAAAGTTGCTCCACCCCTGCGCACGAAAAAAGATCAGCAAGCTCTTTGGTTGGCCATAGAAGACGGAACGGTAGACTGTTTAGCTGTAGACCACTTACCTAAAGATATCGAACAGAAAGCTTGTGAATTTGACAATGCTTCTTTTGGCATGGCTGGATTTGAGGGTGCTTTAGTACATCTTTTAGATACTCAGAGACTGGACTGGTCGATTCTTCAGCAACTATGTTCGTCTAACCCAAGAGCGCTATTAGGTTTACCAGAGCTTAAGATTATCGAAGGAGGTATAGCAGAGTTTACCATACTTGATAAAAATGAATCTGATCTTACTGGATTTGCCTCAAAGGCCTACAATAACCCATTTAAAGGGACGACAACAACGCACCGCGTTGTCGGTGTTTATGTAAATGGTAAATACCTCGGCAATTAGGCATTCACAGGTATCCTAAGACCATCGTAGCTCAGGTGTATCCCTTGTGGTAATTCGCGTTCAACCTCTTCATGTTTACCCATGTAATGACTCATATGGATGAAATAAGTATGCTTAGCATTGATTCGTTTCGCCCACGAAATGGCTTGATCAAGATTGAAATGACTATGATGCAGCTTTCTATGCAAGGCATCTAGAATTAAATAATTTAATCCATTAAGCTGCTGTTCAGCTTCATGTGGAATGTCGTTCACATCAGTTAAATAGGCCACATCCCCTATTCTGTAGCCAAGTATGGGTAAACTACCATGATTCAAACCGATTGCGGTAATTTGAATACCATTAATATTAAAGGACTTACCCGGTTCGATCGTTGTCGTCGCAAAACAGGGTGCACCTGGATAGGGGTGCGTCTCAAAGGCATAATGGAAGGCTTTCTTTATTCTATTTAATACCCGCTCCTGACCGTAAAGTGACAATTCTTTATTCACCCGAAAGATGATGGGGCGTACATCGTCTAAACCTGCTATATGGTCCTGATGCTCGTGTGTGAAAAGAACAGCATCTATATGCGTTAGCTTTTCGCGTAGCATTTGCAAGCGAAAATCTGGGCCTGTATCAATCTGTAGCGATAGCTCGGAAAAATGTATATGAACGGAGCTTCGAGTCCTGTTATCACGAGAATCTGCACTTTCGCAAACACTGCAATAGCAACCTATAACTGGAACGCCTTGTGAAGTTCCAGAACCTAAAACTATCAATTCCCCTTTTTGGCTCATTCTTTGTAGGTTATTTAGCGCATTTTCATTCCGAAGGATGAAGACTAAATGTTACTTTTGTTTTAGTGATTAACCTATCAGCTATTCGCATGAAAGACCGCGTCATCTTAACCACCGCCCAAAAGGCACTTAAAATTAATCTAAACTCAGAGATTTACGGCACATTCGCTGAAATTGGAGCCGGTCAAGAGACAGTACGGGAGTTTTTTAGGGCTGGTGCAGCATCGGGCACCATTGCTAAGGCAATGAGCGCCTATGATAAGGCCTTCTCTGATGACATCTACGGAATAGAAGAGGATAACAGGTATGTTACCGAAAGTAGATTGCGTAAGATGCTAAAACATGAGTATAATCTCATTGAAAAGCGCTTAGATCGCAACCTTCACCCTAATAAGACGTATTTCGCCTACGCGAATACAGTAGCGACTATAAACTTTGCAAAGACCTTCAAAGGTCACGGATGGATGGGAATTCGTTTCCAAACTGAGGCTTCAAAAGAAACGAATGACATCATTATTCACTTCCGACTCGGTGAAAACGAAGCTAAACACCAGCAAGAAACAGTTGGAAGACTAGGGACGAATCTGATATTCGGTGCTTACAACTACTATGAAGATCCAAAGTTCTTCTTGTCCACACTTTATGACAATATTGATAAGGATGCAATAGAAATTGACCTAATCAATTTCTCAGGTCCTGATTTTGATTCGGTCGATAACAGACTGATGTCTTTACAGTTGATTAAAAACGGCTACACAGAGGCGGTTATTTTTGGTCCCGAAGGAAATAATTTATTGCCAGCGGAATTACTTTATAAGAAACACGTACTCGCAATGCGCGGTTCATTCCGTCCTGTAACTCGTGTGAATATGGATATGATTAAACGGGGATACGACCTTTTCGCTAATGATAAGAAGGTGAACCCTGACCGTACCGTTGTATTGTGGGAAATTACTTTGAATAACCTTCTGGCTGATGGAGAACTAGACGAACAAGACTTTCTTGACCGTGCTGAGATTCTTTGTAGTCTCGGTCAAACTGTACTTATCTCGAATTATCAGGAATACTATAAGCTCGTAGATTACTTTGGGCGTTTTTCTAAAAAACGCCAAGGATTGGTTATGGGGGTAAATAACTTGAGTGAGTTGTTTGATGAAAAATACTACCGCGATCTTCAAGGAGGAATTCTTGAGGCTTTTGGTAGAATTTTCTCAAAAGATTTAAAAATCCTGGTCTACCCTTTCCAAGAAAATGAAAACGCGAAGATTGCGAGAAAAGAAGATGCAGAAATACACCCTAGATTTAGACCCATTATCGATTATCTAAACTTCCATAATCGGATTGTGGACATTGAGGAATTCGATGAAGATGTCAAAAATATTTTCTCTCGTGAGGTTCTCCGTAAAATTCGATGCGGTGAAGAAGGTTGGGAAAATAGTCTGCCGCAATACGTTGACCGCGTTATCAAGGAAAAAGAACTTTTCGGTTACTCCCCTAAAAATCCTTAAGCATTCGATAATGCTTCCTTGTACGTAGCGAGGCAACGTTCTCTTGCCCATTTATGCTCGACAATAGGCTCTGGATATAGATGGGTATTTAATTCTGGAACCCATCTGTTCACATAGGATAAATCTTTATCGAATTTCTCCATTTGTGAGGTAGGATTGAAGACGCGAAAATAAGGTGCCGCATCTAAACCGCTACCACTCGCCCACTGCCATCCACCGATATTACTGGCTAAATCAAAATCTAGCAGTTTTGCTGCGAAATATGCTTCTCCCCAACGCCAATCGATTAATAAATGTTTCGTTAGAAAACTAGCTACAATCATACGAACACGATTATGCATGAAACCAGTGGCATTTAGCTCTCGCATTCCAGCATCTACAATGGGATAGCCAGTCTTGCCCTTGCACCACGCTTTGAAATGGTCTTCATTATTTGACCATGGAATGAGATCGTATTTTGGTTTTATGGCTTTCGTGCGACTCTCAGGAAAATTGTAAAGCGCCATTTGAAAGAAATCACGCCATATTAATTCATTCAAAAAGGTCTCATTCGTACACTCACTTGCCCTTGCAAGAGCTCGTATACTAATGGTTCCAAATCTAAGATGAATACCTAATCTCGTTGTACCCCTTTTGAGACCAGGAAAGTTTCTTGTTCTGTCGTAGTTTGAGATTATATCATTCGATATACGAGGAGAAGGTGCGGCTATAGATGTAGATTCAAATCCCATAGCATCGAGTGTAATAAAACTACTCTTTGTGTCGGTCT
>Ga0233395_1001011_pt1 | contig 14009 bp, 14 predicted proteins | sample 27DmetaG_FD_186029 | JGI IMG/M metagenome (GOLD analysis project Ga0233395, IMG submission 186029) | Seawater microbial communities from Monterey Bay, California, United States - 27D | ecosystem: Environmental > Aquatic > Marine > Coastal | place: USA: California | collected 2016-10-12 | reverse complement strand
AAATAATCCACAACTTGTAATGATCTTTTTCTTTCAGGGTTTGATGGTAAGTTTTATAGGACTTCTAATTGGTTTAATTTTAGGATTAATTATTACATTTAATATAAATAATTTTATTACTTTCCTTGAAAATGTAATGAATCGAAATTTATTAGAAGCATACTTTATTAATTACTTTCCTTATTATATTAACTATAAACAAATTGGTTTTATTTGTTTTATATCTTTTATTTTTAGTTTATTTGCATCTTTATTGCCAGCCCTAAGAGTTACTAAGCTTAATCCAATTGAGATACTTAGACATGAATAAAATATCCTGCTTAAATATTTCTAAAACATTTGTTGTTGAAGGTAATAACATTAAAGTTTTAGAGGATATAAATCTAACCATAGAAAAAGGTGACTTAGTAGCAATTTCTGGCCAATCGGGTGCAGGAAAATCAACACTTTTGCATATTATCGCATCTCTAGATGAAGCTTCGTCAGGTAATGTTCTCTATGATAAAAAACCAAAGGAAGGACATTCAAATTTAGCTTTAAGTAATATTCGTCTTAATAATTTTGGTTTTGTTTATCAATTTCACCACCTACTAGAAGATTTAACTGTTCTTGAAAATATTATGATTCCTCTCCAGATTGCAGGAACTAAAAACTTAAAAAATGTACACAATATCATTGAAGAGGTAGGATTATCTTCCAGAATAAACCATTTACCATGGAAATTATCTGGTGGAGAGAAACAAAGAGTAGCAATAGCACGAGCTATGATTAATAATCCAGATTTTATTTTCCTAGATGAACCAACTGGAAATTTGGATGATGAAAATGCCATTATCATTCAGAATCTGCTACTAGATATTTCAAAAAGAAATAATATTGCTTTAGTGACAGCTACTCATGATAATAACTTTATAAAAAGTTTTGATAAAATTTATTATCTTAAAGACTTAAATTTGGTTGAGGCGTAAATGAAAGAATTTATTATTGCAGGCGGACCTTTTATGTGGCCATTATTAGCCTGTAGTATTTTAATCATTACAATTTCTATAGAGAGACTTTGGTTCTTGCAAATAAGGTTAGTATCACCAAAAGGTTTAACTAATCAAATTGTAAATCTTTTTAATAAAGATCTAATTGATAACAGACAAGCAAATGAGATCTCAGAACTTTCATCTCTGGGTTTCCTTCTTACTTCATGTATTCAATATAAAGACCTACCAAGAGAAAACTTAGAATCAAAAATAGAAGAAAAGGCTATTGAAGTAAAGTTTTCTTTGGAGCGAAATTTAAATATGCTCGGAACAATTGCAACAATAAGTCCGCTTCTAGGTCTATTAGGAACAGTTATTGGTATGATTGCAGCCTTCACTGGACTTAGTGAGGTGACAGGTGCAAACCCTGATGCTCTTGCTGCAGGTATCTCTCAGGCACTAATTACAACAGCTTTTGGTTTATTTATAGCAGTACCAGGTCTAGTTTTGCATAAATATTTTGAACAAAAGGTATCATTTTTACTTATCACACTCCAAATTGAAGTCTCACGTTTTATAGACGTAATTAATAAATGAAATTTATAAATCAGCAGAAGTCAGCATTTTCAATTGAAATTACTCCATTAATTGACATAGTTTTTCTCCTAGTCATTTTTTTTGTTGTTACATCAAAAGTAGGTGACTCTCAATTTCTTAGTTTAGATCTTCCAAAAACTGAATCTTTTCAATATAGCGTTGTCGAATCAAGTAATGAAATATCCATAACTTCAGATGGAAGTGTTTATATAAATGATATTGTCTTCAACATTAATAATGTGAATGAGATTGAGCAAGCTATTTTTGAATTAGATAAGAAAAGTAACTCAATCATATTAAGCGCTGAAGCTGCCTCTCTTCATATCTGGATTGTAGGTATAATGGATATTCTAAACAAAAATGGATTTAATGAAGTTCAAATAAGAACTATTGAAAAATGAAATCGAGCAGTTTAAGAAGAGTTTTGGGTTATACCTATAGGTATAGATGGTCATTTTTAATAAGTGTTATTGGTTTTATTTCATTTGCTGCGGCAGATATTGCTGCTGTTGAGTGGATAAGAAATATAATTAGTTATATTGATTCAGACGATGAAAGTTTAAATACTTTATTAGCACTTTCGTTAATTATTATTGCAATTGGTAGAGGTCTTGGTTTTTTTATTGGCAACTATTTTATGTCACGCGTTGGCTTTGGAATAGTTCATGACTTGAGAGCTGAGCTGTTTCAGAAACTACATGATCTACCAAAATCATATTTTGATGCTAATCAATCAGGACAGCTAATTAATAGAATTACATTTACAACAACTCAAGTCTCTGGTGCGGCATCTAATGCAGTTAAAACCCTTGTAAGAGAAGGTTTTCTGCTTATTGGTTTATTTATTTATCTCTCCATTTTAAATTTTAAATTAACTTTACTTTTAGTTGGAACAGCGCCACTGATTGCCCTTATTGTTTATATCGCAGGAAAAAGATTAAAAAAACTTGCAACTAAAATTCAAACTGCAATGGGTGATGTTACTCATATCGCATCTGAAGCAGTAGATGGCCACGTTGAAATAAAGAGTTTTAATGCCGAAAGTTATGAAAATAATAGATTTCTTAAAGCAAATAAATCAAATAAAAATCAAAATTTAAAGCTCGAAGCTACTGGTAATCTCGCTACACCTATAATTCAAATACTTGTATCAATTTCTCTTTCTCTTGTCGCTTATTTTGCTTTAGGATCTCAACTTGGCATATCACTTGATGCAGAAACATTTGTTGCGTTCTTTACAGCTGCTGGATTGATGGCTAAGCCTATCAGACAATTATCAAATATAAATATAACTATTCAGAAGGGTCTGGCCGCTGCTAATGAAATTTTTGATCAATTAGATCAAGATAATGAAAATAATGTAGGTGAAATTGATAAACAAATTACAGGGGATATTGATTTTAAAGAGGTTTCTTTTTCTTACAATACAGGCGGAGTCATTTTAAATAATATTTCATTATCAATAAATAAAAATGAAACTATTGCTATAGTTGGTAAGTCAGGTTCTGGAAAGTCAACTATTGCCAATCTTATACCAAGGTTTTATAACCATACTTCAGGTGATATTCTTATCGATGGAATCTCAGTAAATGAATATTCGCTTAAACATTTAAGATCTTCTATTTCAATCGTTAATCAATCTCCTTCATTATTTAATGACACTATCGCAAAAAACATTGCTTATGGTGACGATGAAATAGATTTAATAAAGTTAAAAGAAGCAGCCACTCAAGCAGGTTGTATTGAGTTTATTGAGACCTTGCCTGAGGGATTTGAATCAGAAATAGGTGATGATGGTGTTTTGCTATCTGGTGGTCAAAGACAACGCTTAGCAATAGCTAGAGCTTTTTATAAAGACTCTCCAATCATCATTTTAGATGAGGCTACATCGTCATTAGATACTGAGTCAGAACTTATAGTTCAAGATGCTCTTGAAAAACTGATTACAAACAGAACCACTATAGTTATAGCTCATAGGCTTTCAACCATAGAAAATGCATCGAGAATAATTGTTCTGGATAACGGAGTTATTACAGAAAGTGGAACTCATACAGAATTATTAAATAATGATGGTATCTATAAGTCTTTATATAAAAATAAATTTGAAGACTCACCTGTTGAAATTAAAAAATCGAAACCTTCTCAGATCTATATTCCTGAATTTGAAGATGAATATAATTCAAGTTTAGTAATAGATAGCTGGTATAAGAAAAGTCTTTGGTTATATTTATTATTACCTTTCTCATTAATCTTTTCATACTTAACAAACCGAAGGAGAGTAAAGTTTTCTAAATCTAAGTTACTTAGTTACAAACCTTCAATACCTCTAATTGTTGTAGGGAATTTAACAATTGGTGGAACTGGCAAAACTCCACTAGTCGCATATATAGCTTCTGAGCTTATTAAGAAAGGCTATAAACCTGGCTTGGTGAGTAGAGGATATGGTGGTAAATTCAGAGAAACACTTTCTGTAACAAAGGATACTCCTGTTAAGCAAACTGGAGATGAGGCACAAATTCTATCAAAATTGAATTTACCATTTTATATTGATAAAAATAGAGTTCGCGCTGTTCAAGCGCTTGAAAAAAATCATGAATGCGATGTAATAATCTCAGACGATGGTTTGCAACATTATAAAATGAATAGAGATATTGAAATTGTTGTAATTGACGGCAAAAGAAGATTTGGAAATAATCTTACCTTTCCTGCAGGACCTCTAAGAGAATCTTTAAAAAGACTATCTAGCGTTGACTTTATAGTTAATAACACTGGTCCTACTCAAGAAAATGAATATCTAATGAATATTAGCCCTGCAAAATTTATTCACCTTAAATCAGGTAAATCTTATCCAATAGAAAAATGGCCAATGCATAAGCAGGTTCATGCAGTTGCAGGTCTTGGAAATCCTGGTAGATTTTTTGATTTATTAGCAAGACTTGGGTTTGAAATTATTAGACATCCATTTCCTGATCACCATAATTTTGATGAATCGGATATATCTTATCTAGATAATTTTCCTATAATTATGACAGAAAAGGATGCTGCTAAATGTAGAGCTTTTGATAATAATAGAATATGGTATTTAACAATTGAGGCTGATGTTTCTGATAAATTCATAGTCGAACTTGATAGTAAGTTAAAAACATTGAGTTAATATGTTTACAAATTTTACTATTCTGATCCCTTCAAGAATTGGCTCAACACGTTTAAAAAATAAACCACTTGTAGATATCAATGGCATGACATTGGTTGAAAGAGTCTTTAAGAATGCATTAACAATTACAGATAAATCATTTATAGCTACTGATTCAAAAAAAGTTTTAAAACACGTCAAAACATTTACACAAAATGTAATTATGACCAGTGACATTCATATATCAGGAACTGACAGGGTTTTTGAAGCAGCTGAAACCTTAAAACTTGATGACGATACACTTATAATTAATCTTCAGGGTGATGAACCTTTTATGCCTAAAAAATTAGTTAATCAATTAGTAAGTGATTTTTATAATAATAAATGTGATGTAATAAGCGCCTGTCATCCAATAGATAATATAAATGACTTAGAGAATTCTAATTGTGTAAAAGTTCTTTGTGATGAAAAGAATTATGCAATTAATTTTTATCGAAAAATACCTAATAATAATGCTGATTATTTAAGGCATATAGGAATTTATGGATATAAAATGAAAACACTCAAAAAGTTAGTTAACCTCGAGCCTACAAATAATGAATTAGTTAACAGACTGGAACAGTTAAGATTTATGGATAATAATTACTCAATCTATATGACTAAATATCTATCAAAAATACCATCTGGTATTGATACACAGGAAGATGTTGATAGCGCCTTAAACTATTTATTATCTAATGAAGATTGAAGAAAATGCTCTAATTGCAAACTCTCTAGGAATTGAATCACGTTGCAAGGTTCTGGCTAAACTAGAATCTGTATCTGATTTGAGTAACCTTGAAGCATTATTAAAGGCTAATAGTAAATATTATATTTTAGGTGAAGGAACTAACATTGTTCCACCATCTTATTTTGATGGAGTAGTTATTAAAGCAGAATTCAATCATATTGATATTGCAAATAACATCTTGAGTGTTGGTGCTTCATATAATTGGACTGAATTAGTTAAATTTTGTATTCAAAGCAAGATTAATGGCTTTGAAAATTTAATCGACATACCGGGAAGTGTGGGAGCTAGTCCAGTTCAAAATATTGGGGCTTATGGTACAGAAGTTTCCAGTCTTATAGACAGTATAGATTGTTTTTGTTTGAATACCTTTTCAAAAAAAAATCTTACTAATTTAGACTGTGATTTTACATATAGAAAGTCGGTACTCAAAAACTCACAGTACTTAATTTATAACGTTAATTTTATATCTAATCTTGAAGAGCGTATTTCATATCAATATGCATCTGTGCAAAAATATATCGATCAAAATTCAATTGATCCATCAAGCCTTACGATAGAGGGTATTTCAAATATTATATCCAACGTTAGATCAGAGGTATTACCCAATCCAACTATCATTAATAATGCTGGAAGTTTTTTTAAGAATCCAATCATTAGTAAAAATATTATTAATTTTAATAATTTTTCTGAAGATGAATTAATCATTTGGAATTATTCTGATGACTTGATAAAAGTTGGCGCAGCAAGACTTATTGAGCTAATAAAAAATAATGTAGAGCCATCTAATAATGTCTCGATACATGAACATCACTCATTGGTTCTTGTAACCAACGGTAATGCGACTCAAGATGAAGTTCTAGGCTATGCTAATAAAATAATTGATTTAGTATTCGAAACTTTTAATATTCCACTTGAAATAGAACCAAGTGTAATTATTTAATTATGTTTATATGGTCATCTATTGCACATCTTATAGCGCTTACAAGCCCAGGCCCTGATACTGCGATCATAATAAGACAGGTATCAATGCATGGAAGAAGATCTGGAATATTAGCTGCTATTGGTATTGGATTTGGAATTTATGCTCACTGTCTTCTAGCCATTAATGGAATATCCCTATTCATTATTTCAAATGACTTATATAAATTTATAATTAGTATTATAGGAAGTGTTTATATTTTTTATCTTGGTTTAATTATGATTGTTTCCAACACTAACTCTGATTATAAAAATAAGTTAAATACTTCATCGACTTATGGTAGTTTTATCTCTGGTTTAGTTACAAATATTTTTAATATAAAGGCTTTTATTTTTTTTGTTTCTCTTTTTTCTATTCTTATAGACACAATTGAGGGTATATATTTTTATATTTATCCATTATATTTTTCGATAACATCCATGCTATGGTTCATCTTGGTAAGTTATTTATTAACTTCACCAAGATTCATTAGTGTGCAAAATAATAATTTTATAAATAAATTATTAGCATACGTTTTATGCAGCATTGGCCTATTTATTTTTATAAAATCTATGTATGAATATTTCTAAGTTAGCTCGTAGTATAAATAATGATAATAGTGATTTTCCTCCGGTTCATCTATGGAATCCAGATTTATGTATAGGCCAAGAAATTACAATAAATAGAGAAGGGGAGTGGCTATACAATAACTCACCAATTAAAAATATCAAATTAGTGAAATTATTTAGTTCGGTATTAAGAAATGATAATGGTAATTATTTTCTAGTTACCCCTTCAGAAAAAATTCCAGTTTTTCCAGAAGTTGCACCTTACATAATTACAGATTTCACTTTAGATAATTCAAATATTATATTGCATACAAATGTGGATTACTCTTTCACACTTGATACTAAAAACACTACAAGACTAATTGAGTATGAAAATAGCACTATTCCACTAGTTCATGTTAGATCAAATATAGAAGGTTTTTTTTGCAGATCTACTTACTATAATTTGATTAATCTTGCTCTTGATGAGAATATTGTTATTAATAAGATCCTGCATATTAAAAGTGGCAATAATCATTATCCATTAGGAACAATTGCATAAAAAACTTACATTACCTTCTAAAATTTGCTTGAAATGTCAAAAACCATTTACTTGGCGAAAGAAATGGCAAAGGGATTGGGAAAAAGTTAAATATTGTAGCGAGAAATGTAAAAGAACTAAGAAATCATAATAATATAAATTTACTACCTCTTCTTATCTACATATTTGGATAATTTGGCCCACCAGGTCCCTCAGGACTTACCCAATTAATATTTTGAGATGGATCCTTAATATCACAAGTTTTACAATGAACACAATTTTGTGCATTAATCACAAACTTCTTTTCATTATCTTTTTCCACCACCTCATATACACCAGCAGGACAATATCTTTGTGCAGGTTCATCATATAAAGGTAAATTTACATTAATGGGAATACTAGGATCTTTTAGTTGAAGATGACATGGTTGATCTTCTTCATGATTGGTGTTCGAAAGGTATACAGATGATAACTTATCAAATGAATATACTCCATCAGGCTTTGGATAATTTATTTTTGGCATATCGCTAGCTTTTTTTAAACATGCATAATCAGGAGTGGGATGGTTTAAGGTAAATGGTAAATTTCCTCTAAATATAAACTGATCAATAACATTAAAAGCAGCACCAATTAGTGCACCAAATTTATGAAAAAAGGGACCAAAGTTTCTTGATTTATATAACTCTCTGTAAATCCACGAGTCTTGAATTTCTTTATCATAAGAAACCCCAGTTGATAATTCATTATTGAGATCCTGATATATGTGTTCTCCAGCAATAATTCCTGATTTCATAGCCGTGTGTGAACCCTTTATTTTTGAAAAATTAAGTGTCCCTGCATTATCACCAATCAATAAACCTCCTGGAAATTGCATTTTTGGTAAAGACTGCAAACCACCTTTAATTAAAGCACGAGCACCATATGATCTTCTTTCAGCACCTTCAAGATATTTTTTGATAGATGGATGAGTTTTCCATTTTTGAAACTCATCAAACGGGCTTAAATGTGGATTTTTATAATCTAACGGTACAACAAATCCTAAATAAGCTTCGTTATTTTCACCATGATATAAATACGAACCTGCAGGAGTATCTATTGAAGTTGGCCATCCGTTTGTATGTATTACTAAACCTTCTTCATGTTTATCATCTTTAAGTTTCCAAATTTCTTTAAAACCTATTCCATAATGTTGTGGATCTTTATCCTTGGATAAATCAAATTTTTCAATAATTTCTTTACCTAAATGCCCTCTGCATCCTTCACCTAAAATTGTATATTTTGCTCTAATTTCAATACCTGGCTCATTTCCAGGTTTAAGTTCACCTTTAGCATCTATACCCATATCACCAGTTTGAACACCTACAACCTTATTATTCTCATATATTAATTTGCTAGCAGGAAAACCTGGAAATATCTCTACACCCAGACTTTCAGCCTGTTCAGCTAACCATCTACATAGATTACCAAGGCTTATGACATAGTTACCATGATTATTCATAGTTGGCATTATAAATGCTGGTATCGGAAGACTTATTTTCTCAAATAAAAATAAGAGTTTATCTTTTTTTACAGGCACATTTAGTGGGGCATTTAAATCCTTCCAATTAGGAATTAATTCATCAAGAGCAGTGGTCTGAAATACGTTACCAGACAAAATATGAGCACCTATCTCAGAACCTTTTTCCAATAGACATATCGAATAGTCTGTACCATTTTTTTTATTCATCTGAGCAAACTTAATAGCTGTAGATAAGCCAGATGGACCACCACCCACTACAACTACATCATATTCCATAGTTTCTCTTTCCATACTTTACCCTTAAATATTGTTGTAATATCCATAAAAGGAATTACAATTATGCTGTATTACTGATTATAACTATCATTTATAATCTTAGACATACTATTTACAACAAAAATATAAATAAATTATGAAAATATTAGTACCAATTAAAAGGGTTGTTGATTACAACGTTAAAGTTAGACCACTTCCTGATAACTCAAATGTTGATTTAAATAATGCAAAAATGTCTGTCAACCCGTTTTGTGAAATTGCTCTAGAGGAAGCTGTCAGAATAAAAGAAGCTGGAAATGCTGAAGAGGTAATTGCTATAACGGTTGGAAAATCCGAATCCCAGGAACAATTAAGAACAGCTTTAGCTTTAGGAGCAGATAGAGCTATTTTGGTTGAATCAGAATCTTTACTGGAACCATTGGCTATATCAAAAGTTGTTGCAAAGATTGTAGAACAGGAAAATCCTGATCTCATTATATTAGGCAAACAAGCAATTGATGGTGATAATAACCAAACCGGACAGATGCTTGCAGCATTATTAGATTACCCTCAGGCAACAAATGCCTCAGAAATTAATATCAATGATGGTTCAGTTAATGTTACAAGAGAAATTGACGGTGGTTTGCAAACTTTGAAACTGAATAAACCAGCAATCGTAACTACAGATTTAAGATTGAACGAACCAAGATACGCATCCTTACCTAATATTATGAAAGCAAAGAAAAAAGAACTAACCGTTATTAATATTTCTGATCTAGGTCTTGATACTAACCCTAGAACTGAATTACTTTCAGTTGAATTACCGCCATCAAGAGATGCAGGTATTATTGTTGAGAGTGTTGATGATCTGATAGAAAAACTTAAAAATGAAGCAAAGGTGATCTCATGAGTATTTTAGTAATAGCAGAGCATGATAACTCTGTAATAAAAGGCGCTACTTTAAACACAGTTACAGCAGCTAACAATATTGATGGCGATGTAACACTTCTTGTTGCTGGAAATGATATTTCCAGTGTTGTTGATCAAGCAAAGACTATATCTGGCATTAATAAAATATTAATTTGTGATAATGATCTGTATAAAAATTTTCTTGCAGAGGATTTATCAAACCTTGTCTTGCATATAGCTAATAATTACTCATATGTTCTAGCGCCTGCAACAACTTTTGGTAAAAATTTAATGCCTAGAATTTCTGCCAAATTGGATGTACAACAAATTTCAGATATTATTTCAATTGAATCAGAGGATACATTCAAAAGACCAATTTATGCTGGAAGTTGTATAGCTACAGTTAAATCAAATGATCCAATTAAATTAATAACTGTTAGAACAACAGCCTTTGACGCTTCTTTAATGGATAATTCAGATGTCGAAGTTGAATCTATAGATGCTCTTACCTCACTAAATATAAGTGAATTTATATCTGAAGAAATTGCTAAAAGTGATCGACCTGAACTAACAGCAGCAAATATTGTTATTTCTGGTGGAAGAGGTATGCAATCAGGAGATAATTTCCATTTACTTGATTCGATTGCTGATAAATTAGGTGCTGCTGTTGGAGCATCTAGAGCTGCAGTTGATTCAGGTTTTGTTCCCAATGACTATCAAGTTGGTCAAACAGGTAAAATTGTTGCTCCAGATTTGTATATAGCAGTTGGCATTTCAGGAGCTATTCAGCATTTAGCTGGTATGAAAGATTCGAAAGTTATCGTTGCTATCAATAAAGATGAAGATGCTCCTATCTTTCAAGTTGCTGATTATGGTCTTGTTAGCGATTTGTTTAATGCGTTACCTGAACTAGAATCAAAACTTTAATTAATTTAATTATTTTAAAATAGGGCTCTTAAGCCCTATTTTTTTATCTAAACAGATGTAGAATATTTAAATGAAATTTTTATATATTTTTTTATTTGTCTCTTCAAATTTATTAGCATCAACAGTTATATATACAAGTTCTTATATTGATGTCATTAATGAAGTTGTTAGAGAAAACTATTCTATTACTATTGAGAAAAATATAATAACGTCAATTGATAAAGGTTTTATCGCTATTGCTAATGACCATACTTTATTAGATTTAAGAGGAAAGACTTTGATGCCTGGATTAATGGATATGCATGTTCATTTTGGTCAGGAGTATCAATCTAAATCTAAAAGACCTATTAAAGTTGAAAGAGAAACGTCAGCTATCTTAGCAGCTAAACATGCTTTAGTAACTCTCAAAGCAGGTTTTACTACAGTAAGGCAGGTTGGTGATAGTGGCTTTGTTGCAATATCTTTAAGGGATTTAATTAATAGTGGGTATATCAAGGGACCAAGAATTTTTACTTCTGGTAGAAGTATTGCTACCACTGGTGGTCATGCTGACCAGACTAATGGAAAAAATATAGAATCTTATGATTATCCTACTGCTGAAGATGGTGTGATTAATGGTCCATATGAAGCATATACTGCTGTTAGACAAAGATATAAAGATGGTGCAGATGGAATAAAGCTTACTGTTACTGGTGGCGTACTAAGTGTTGCTAAGTCTGGTGACAATCCTCAATTTACAATCGAAGAAATCGATGCAGTGGTTTCCGCGGCAAAAGATTATGGAATGTGGGTAGCAGTTCATGCGCATGGATCTGAAGGTATGAAACGTGCCGTTATAGCTGGCGTTGATTCCGTTGAGCACGGTACATATATGACAGAAGAGGTCATGGACTTAATGATTGAAAATAATACTTATTACGTTCCAACAATATCCGCTGGTGAGTTTGTTGCTGAAAAATCACTTATAGATAACTATTTCCCAGATATAGTTCGACCAAAAGCTGCTAGTGTAGGTCCTCAAATTGGTGGTACTTTTAGTATTGCCTCAAAAAGGGGTGTAAAAATTGCATTTGGCACTGATGTCGGTGTTCAGCCGCATGGAACCAACTGGAAAGAATTCTATTATATGGTTAAATATGGAATGTCGGAGATTAAAGCAATCAAAGCAGCAACCATAAATACTGCCGAGTTACTTGAAATAGATTCATCTTTAGGATCAATTGAGGTGGGTAAAATTGCTGATTTAATTGCTGTAAATAGTTCTCCTTTAAAAGATATTTCAACGATGCAAAATGTTTCATTTGTAATGAAAGAAGGAGAAGTGATAAAAAATGACTAGATTATATTATTTTAATATAGCCTTAATTGTATCTTTAGCATTTTTAACTATTTTTACCATATTAAGCGCACTTGGTTTAATTCAATCGTCTGAAGCTGCTTACCTTATTGGAGAAGCTTCTAGATGGTGTGAAAGGGTATCAGGAGGTTTATTTAGAGAACCCTTAAATACATTGAGCAACCTTGGATTTATGGTTGTTGGCTTATATATTTTTTGGATTATTTCTCATGATGAAGAAGATTCAAAAAATCCTTTTATAGGCATCTCTACAATTTCATTATTATATGCATCTGTCGTAATATATCTTGGTCCTGGCTCAATGCTAATGCATGGAACAAATACTGAGTGGGGTGGTTGGGCTGATAATTTAAGTATGATTATGTACATTGTGCTCCCATGGCTTTATAACATTTATAGCATGTCTAAATGGACTGCAAAACAATTCTTAATTACTTATGTATCTATAATTGTTATTTATTCTATATGGAGATGGTTTACTGATTGGGGTCTTGGCATCAATTTAAATTTATTTGGTCTTTCTATAGGATTATGGGCAATATCTGAAACTTTATACAAATTTTGGTCTCCATTATTTAGATTCTTATCAGGATTTGTTGGTTTTATAGTTTTAATATTATTTGGGACTATGCCAGCAGAAGTTTTTCTTAATTTTTCAGAATATTGGTGGGTAATCTTGTTTTGGCTACCTGGTTTACTATCAACAAATAAACCACTGTATAGAAGGACTTATAAATGGTACTTTCTTGGCATGATTGCCTATTTTTCTGCATTTGCAATATGGCTAACTGGTGTTCCAGATAGTGAATTATGTGAACCAGATTCGCTTATTCAGGCACATTCAATATGGCACTTGTTATCAGCTTTAGCTACTTACTTTTTCTTTTTACATTTTAGAGACGAGAAAGTCTCAAGTTAAAAGGTTTTATCTGCCCCTAAAAGTTATTCTTCCTACTGTTAAATCATATGGAGTCATTTCTACTTTTACTTTATCGCCGGTTAAAATTCTAATGTAATGCTTACGCATTTTTCCTGATATATGTGCAGTAATAACATGATCATTTTCTAGTTTTACTTTAAATTTCGTATTAGGTAAAGTTTCTATAACTTCACCCTCAAACTCTAATGCATCTTCTTTTGACATGAGGATTATTTTACACTATTAATAAGTTATTTATTATCTTTATATACCAAAAGAATTGCGACGGATTGAATACCAAAAACAACTAAGAAAGAAAGTATGTTCAATGGAATGTTAAAAGGTCTTAGCTCCTCAATTCCGACACCTACCGCTAGTCCATTGTAATAAGGCATTGTGATTACGGAAATCATAAACCCTATAATCATACACAAGCTCAAAAGTGATGCTATTGAAAGCATGTTTTTTTTCCATATTAAATACAGTCCTAAAAAAGCTATCATAGAATTTGTAGCCAATCTCCAAACTTCATGAACTCTTGAATGCTCATCCCAATTAGGATTAAATAGATGAGTATCACCAATA
>Ga0233395_1001006_pt1 | contig 14072 bp, 14 predicted proteins | sample 27DmetaG_FD_186029 | JGI IMG/M metagenome (GOLD analysis project Ga0233395, IMG submission 186029) | Seawater microbial communities from Monterey Bay, California, United States - 27D | ecosystem: Environmental > Aquatic > Marine > Coastal | place: USA: California | collected 2016-10-12 | reverse complement strand
CCATAAAACCTTGGGCTGTCGGATGGATTACTTCATGCATGATGCGTTGATGCATAGCATCATCTACCAAAGGGGCTGGTGAATAGGCACCCATACCTCCAGTATTCGGGCCGAGGTCACCATCATCGCGTGCCTTATGATCTTGCGAGGTAGCCAATGGTACAACTACATCATGATCAACCATACAGATGAAACTGATCTCTTGACCATAGAGAAATTCTTCAATCACAATTTTTTGGCCAGCAGCACCATGTGCCTCGCCGCTGAGCATATCGTGTACCGCCTGCTGTGCTTGATCTGCAGTCTGTGCGATAACAACACCCTTGCCGGCAGCCAGACCATCGGCCTTAACGACGATTGGTAGATCTTGTTGTGCAAGAAAATCTAATGCCGGCGTGATCGCAGTGAACTCAGCATAAGCCGCAGTAGGAATACCATGTTCTCGCATGAACTGTTTAGCAAAGCTTTTTGAACCTTCCAGCTGAGCATTAAATTTTCGTGGACCAAAAATATTCATACCGGCGGCTTGGAATTCATCAACAATGCCAGCGACCAAGGGTGCTTCAGGACCAACAACGGTTAAGTCAATCTGCTGTTCCTGTGCAAATGAAAGTAAGGCGGTAATATCGTCACTAGCAATGGCAATATTCTCAATACCTAGCTCTTGTTCAGTACCAGCGTTACCGGGGGCGACATAGACGATGGCTACATCGTTTGATTGCTTCAGCTTCCATGCCAATGCATGTTCACGTCCGCCATTGCCAATGACTAATATTTTTTTCATAACTTATTTATTTCAGGTAAATCGTGGGAGTACATAGAGTAATGCCAGTGGCAGGCTAAACACTGCTAAAACATTACCGATTAATACTATAGCAGATACCTTGCTAGGTTCCTGCGCATAGCGTTTGGCCAATAAGAAATTCATTACTGCTGGAGGGAGTGTGCCAAACAATAATAATGCTGCAGTTTGAATTTGTTCTAGATTGAAAAGCTGACTCAATAAGAGCGCTAGGCTAAAGCCAACCATGGGTGTTATAAGGCCATGTGTGAGGCCCAAGCGCCAATGACTAAATTCGGCATTACTGAGTTGTACCCCTAAGCCAAACAACATCAATGGCACAGCAATATCCCCTAGCATTCGGATGGGTAAAATAATCGTTGGGGAGATCTCTACTGCGCTTAGCTGTAGCCCTAATGCAAAAACTGCTGCAAGAATCGCAGGTGAAGAAAGACTACGATACCACTTGGCCGCTCGGTTCAAAATATAAGTAGCAATCGCAAAGTGTGCCAGATTGCCAACTAGAAATAAGATTAAGGCAGGTGCTAAGGCAGCATCACCTAAAGCCAATAACATCAATGGCAGGCCGACATTGCCTGCATTATGAAACATTAAAGGTGGTGCTACTGTTCGATATTCAGTGCGTAGTAAACGGCTCAGAGGAAAGGCCAGCATGCCAGTGGCCAACATCAGTAATAAGGCGACAAAGGCTAGTAGGGCATTACTCTGTAATGCGAAGTCATGCTCAATCAGAGAAGCAAAGACCAATGCCGGTATGAAGACATTGAGATTAATATTATTGATTGAATCAAGCTGAGGTTTTTGCCAGTGGCCAATGAAGATGCCGAGTAAGACAATCGCAACAATTGGGAACATGATCTGGACAATATGAATAAAGATTGCGCTTGAGATCATGTCATGCCCTTAGAGGGTCGAGTTTTTAGACGTGGCAACATAGGTGTTACATTGCCAAGTCTAAAAGGTCTTTGGCTTAATGCCGGAAGTGACGTACACCGGTGTAGACCATAGCTAGTCCATGCTCATCAGCAGCAGCAACAACATCCTCATCATTACGTGAACCACCTGGTTGGATGATCGCTGAAATGCCTGCGGCATGAGCCATATCAATGCCGTCACGGAATGGGAAGAATGCATCTGAGGCCATCACAGCACCGCTGACTACAAGGTTTTCATCTGCTGCCTTGATGCCAGCAACCTTTGCTGAGTAAACGCGGCTCATTTGGCCGGCGCCGACTCCAATGGTTTGCTCTGCACGGGCGTAAACAATGGCATTCGACTTAACAAACTTAGCTACCTTCCACGCAAACAATAGATCACGAATCTGCTCTTCGCTAGGTTGTATCTTGGTTACCACATGTAAATCTGCAGCATCAATAATTGCAAAGTCTTTATCTTGAACTAATAGTCCGCCATTGACGCGACGCAAGTCATGACCAGAATAATCAGCTTCAGTACTAGTACAGTCTAAGACGCGTGTATTGGGTTTACGACTTAGAATCTGCTCTACACCAGCTTCCATTCCAGGGGCGATAATTACTTCGACAAATTGTTGCTCTAAGATCTTTGCTGCAAGTTTGCAGGTCAGTGGCTGGTTAAAAGCAATAATGCCACCAAAGGCAGAGGTTGGATCAGTTTGGTAGGCCTTGTCATAAGCTTCATCAATCGAGGCTGCAACTGCCACTCCACAAGGGTTGGCATGTTTGACGATGACGCAGGCAGGCGTTGAGAATTGTTTGACACATTCTAGGGCTGCATCGGTATCGGCAATATTATTAAATGATAAGGCCTTGCCTTGAATAAATGTAGCACCACTGACACTGGCTGCTGCAGCAGAACTTTCAACATAGAAGCTGGCTGACTGGTGTGGATTTTCACCATAACGTAAGTCTTGCTTACGTTTAAAGCTTAGGTGTAAGTCAGCAGGATAGGTTGGGCCTTTCTGATCAGCAGCTGTACTTGCTTGCTGGCCAAGGTAATTAGCAATCATGCCATCATAACTGGCTGTGTGGCTGAAGGCCTTGCGTGCCAGTTCAGTGCGTGTGCTGCTACTTAGGCTTTGGCTTTCATCGTCCAATTCAGATACTAGTGTATTGTAATCTTGTGGATCAACCACAACTGCAACACGCGCATGGTTTTTAGCCGCTGCACGAATCATTGCTGGTCCACCAATGTCGATATTCTCAATTGCATCATCAAAGCTACAATCAGGTTTAGCAATGGTTGCAGCGAATGGATAGAGATTAACAACTACTAGGTCGATGGCAGCAATAGCATGCTCTTGCATTACTGCTTCGTCGGTACCACTACGGCCTAAAATACCACCATGAATCTTCGGGTGTAGCGTCTTTACGCGACCTGCCATGATTTCAGGGAACCCCGTATGATCACTGACATCAGTAACAGTGATGCCAGCCTCTTTTAAGGTCTTAGCAGTACCGCCAGTAGATAAGATCGCGATATTTTTAGCCGCAAGTGCAGTGGCAAATTCGATGATCCCACTTTTATCTGAAACACTGATAAGGGCGCGTTGGATACCACAAGGTGTTGATTCAGTCATAGTTTTAGCTTAGTTCGTATTGCTTAAGTTTTTTGCGGAGGGTGCCACGATTTAATCCCAAATACTGTGCTGCTTTGGTTTGATTGCCTTTGCAATAACGCATAACGGCATCTAATAGCGGTCGCTCAACTTCTTCGATGACTAAGCGGTATAAATCTTCTGGCGCGTGGCCGTCTAACTTATTGAAATAATTCTGTAGTGACTGTGCAACAGACTCGTGTAAAGCCTGTGTTGGTGCCGGTAAGTGGCTGTCCGAGATGTCTAAATCGGGCGCAGAGCTGGTCATGCAACTTTCTCCATATTTTTTACTTCGCATTGCATAAAAATTTTAACCATATCGAACTGGCTGTCGGCATCTGTGGCAGCAAAGACTCTTTTCTTAAAGTCATGGCTATCAACAAGGTTATCGAGATACCAGCCAATATGTTTGCGTGCAATCAGCACTCCCTTTTCTTTTCCATAAAGGGAATAGAGCGAATCCAAGTGATCGAGCATAATAGCCGATACTTCCGACAATGGCGGACTGTCTAATAAATTATTATATTTTAGATAGTGATCGACTTCGCGAAAGAGCCATGGACGACCCTGTGCTGCACGCCCGAGCATAATCGCATCTGCGTTAGTGAATGCCAAGACCTTTTTCGCTTTCTGCGGGCTAGTAATATCACCGTTAGCCGCTACTGGGATGCTAACTTGCTGTTTAATTAGGCGGATGGTTTCGTACTCTGCCTCACCGAGAAAGCGACAAGCACGCGTACGACCGTGTACGGCTAGCATTTGAATGCCGCTGTCTTCCGCAATCTGAGCAATACGTACACCATTACGATGATCAGGGTCGCTACCCGTTCTGATTTTTAGGGTCACAGGGACATCAACAGCGGCAACCACGTTCGCTAATATTTCAGCAACCAATGATTCATTGGCCAGCAAGGCTGAGCCAGCGGCAACCTTGCAGACCTTTTTTGCTGGGCATCCCATATTGATGTCAATAATATCGGCGCCATGATCGGCATTCAGTTTGGCCGCATAAGCTAGTTGTTTTGGATCAGAGCCAACAATTTGTACCGAACGTGGGCTAGGCTCATCGAGATGGATACGGCGTAGTCGAGACTTATCTGAGTTCCAGAGCTGGGTATTCGCAGTCAGCATTTCTGAGACGGTATAACCCGCACCTAAACGCCGGCAAAGTTTACGAAAGGTGACATCAGTGACCCCCGCCATAGGCGCTAGTATGAGTGCATTGTCGAGTTCGTGTGGGCCGATCTTCATACGTGGTTTTGGGTGCTAGGGTGAATGGCATGCATAAAGGTCAGTTTAACGAGGATAAAAGTGAGACGCCAAATGCTTTTTGTAAGGCCAATTGATTACGACAGTTTATAAGCGATACGCGCCCAGTCTTCTCGTACTTCCACTGAAACTAGATCGAAATGCCCACTGTAAGCCGCTTTTATATCGTCAACTTGACTGCTTAAAATACCAGAAAGGATGAGCTCACCCTTTGGTAACAGCAGTGCTACAAATTGATCACGCAGTTCTAATAGGGGGCCAGCAAGAATGTTAGCAATAACGACTGAAAAACGTCGGTCTTCAATATCCTTTGCAGTAGTGACATAGAGCTGATCTGGGCTGATATCGTTAGCGTCACGATTTTGTTCGGTCGCTCTTAATGCCTGCGGATCGATATCGATAGCGACTACTGGTTGTGCACCCAGTTTAGCTGCAGCTAGGGCCAATATGCCACTACCACAACCGAAGTCTAAGAGGCTCATTTGAGTTAAATTTTGCTCACCTAACCAGTCTAAGCAAAGATCAGTGGTTGGGTGTTTGCCGGTACCAAAAGCGAGTCCAGGATCAAGCTTAAGACTAATGCCTTCTGGTTCAGGGTTTTCCTGCCAGGACGGATAAACCCATAGCTTGCCGTAGCGCTTGGCATTGAATTGTTGTTGGAACTTTGCCTGCCAATCGGTTTCATCAATGGTCTCTAATAGTACCTGTGTGCCAACCTGAGTATGGTGTGCCAGCGCTTTAATGGTTAGTTCAGCGGCTATGAGATGCTCGAATAAGGCGCTGATATAAAGCTTTGGCCAGAGTGGATGATCGCCGATGGGTGGCTCAAATATTGGGTTAGATACTCCGTCTTCTTCTAGGCAAAGACTGAGTGCTCCACAAGAGAGGAGTAAGGCTTCCACCTCATCTAAGATGGAAGCGTCGAGTTGAACGCGTAATTGTTGCAAGACTAGACTCTAGTCTTTTTCTGCAAGCAGGCGTTCTAGATAATGGATATCAAAGCCACCCTTGGCAAAGCCTGAGTCAGCCATCAACCTTGCTTGTAACGGGATATTGGTCTTAATGCCATCGATGACCATTTCTTGTAAAGCGCCTAACATACGTTGAACCGCAATCTCACGAGTATCACCATGCGTGATTAACTTGCCGATCATTGAATCGTAATTAGGTGGCACGCGATAACCACTATAAATATGTGAGTCCACACGTATACCTGGGCCGCCAGCAGAGTGGAAGTGAGTTATCGTACCTGGACTTGGGATGAAGTTATCAGGATCCTCTGCATTTAAGCGACACTCGATAGAGTGACCATTCAGCTGGATGTCCTCTTGGCGCAGTGTCATTTCTTCACCCGCTGCAATCAACAACTGCTGCTTAACAATATCGATACCAGTAATGAATTCAGTGACAGGGTGTTCCACCTGAACACGGGTATTCATTTCAATGAAATAAAACTCACCATTCTCATACAAAAATTCAAAGGTGCCAGCGCCACGATAGCCAATTAATTTACAAGCATCGGTACATTGTTTACCGATCATATCGCGTAGCTCTTGGCTCAGCCCAGGCGCTGGAGCCTCTTCAATCACTTTTTGATGGCGACGTTGCATAGAGCAATCACGTTCACCTAAATAGACCGCATTGCCATGAGTATCAGCCAATACTTGAATTTCAATATGACGTGGAGCGCCTAAAAACTTCTCCATATAAAGCGTGCCATTATTAAAGGCTGCTTTGGCTTCTGTGCGCGTTAGTGTAATGGCATCGGCCAACTCATCTTGAGTATGCACCACACGCATACCACGACCGCCACCGCCCCCAGCGGCCTTAACGATGATTGGGTAGCCAATCGATTCGGCTAATGCGGCATTACTGGAAAGGTTTTCACCGAGTGGCTCAGGACTGCCTGGGACACAGGGGACTCCAGCCTCTTGCATTGCTTTTTTCGCTGCAATCTTATCGCCCATCTGGCGAATAGTTTCTGCACGAGGGCCAATAAAAATAAAGCCACTAGTTTCACAACGCTCAGCAAAGGCTTCGTTTTCAGAAAGAAAACCATAGCCAGGATGAATCGCAGTAGCATCAGTGAGCTCTGCCGCGCTAATAATAGCTGGGATATTTAAATAGCTATCAGTCGATGGTGCTGGGCCTATGCAGACAGACTCATCGGCTAATTTGACGTGCTTTAAATCGCGGTCCACATCAGAGTGTACTGCAACGGTTTTGATGCCTAACTCACGACAAGCGCGCAAGATGCGCAGTGCAATCTCGCCACGGTTGGCAATAACAACTTTTTCTAACATGCGTACTCGATAAGGTAGTTTTATTCGATGATGAACAGTGGCTGACCAAACTCAACGGGTTGGCCATTTTCAGCCACCATTTGTTTGATTACACCAGACTTGTCGGCTTCAATTTGATTGAGCATCTTCATAGCTTCAATAATGCAAAGTGTGTCACCTTCTTTAACACTCTTGCCAACTTCTACAAAGGGAGCTGAGCCCGGTGATGGTGCTTCATAAAATGTACCGACCATAGGTGAAGTTACAACATGACCACTGACTTCAGCTGCCGCAGTTTCTGTTTCTGCCGCTGCTACTGGTGCAGCTGCCGCTGCTGCTGCCATAGGTGGAGCCATCGCTGGCGCATACTGCATTTGTGGCATAGTCATGCTCGGCCCATTACGACTGATGCGGACTGACTCTTCGCCTTCTTTAATTTCAATCTCTGAGATACCTGATTCTTCCAGTAGCTCAATGAGTTTTTTAACTTTGCGTATGTCCATAATTAGCGCTCTATTTTTAAGATTTAAGTTGTTGGTCTGCGGCGTTGATTGCTAGACGGTAACCGTTAGCACCCAAGCCTGAAATTAAACCGACCGCGACATCGGATAAGTACGAATGTGCGCGGAACTCTTCGCGTGCAAAGACGTTCGAGAGGTGTATTTCAATAAATGGGATTGAGACACCTAAAAAGGCATCACGCAGGGCGATACTGCTATGAGTGAACGCCCCAGGATTAATCACAATGAATTCCACACCGTCTGTTTTTGCGGCATGGATGCCATCAATCAAGGCATGTTCAGCATTACTTTGTAGATGAGAGAGCTCATGACCCAGGCTGCTGGCATAGCTGGTCGCGTCGGCGACTATGTCATCTAATGTGGTGTAGCCATAGACTTCAGGCTCGCGGCTACCTAATAAATTCAAGTTCGGACCATTCAGTAAGCGGATTTTACTCATAACTTCGGTGAATTACCCTCGATTGGTCGTTAAATAAACGGTAAAGCAGTGTTGCTGCTAGATTGTGGCAATTCTGCCGTAAAACAGCACAACTGTCTAGTTGTTAGCAAGATAGCGGAAATTATCCGAGTATTAGCCGAATTTCCACGAATTTTGATGATTTAACCAGCATTGATGCTGTCGGCCGTGGTAGAAATGGCTTAAAACTGTGCTTTTAAGCGTTCTAGATGGCTTAGGAAATCAGCCTTATCGATAAAACCAACGATGCGATAGGGGCGTAATTCCTTGCCAGTGGTGTCAAAAAACAATAGGCCTGGGGGGCCAAAAAGGGATAATTCTTTTAACATGGCGTTATCGACCTCGTCATTTGCGGTTACATCCGCCTTCAGAATGACAAAATCACGCAGTGCCGTGTGCACTTCGGCGTGATTAAAGGTAAAAGCCTCTAATTCCTTGCAGGCGATACACCAGTCGGCATACATATCCAGCATTACCGGCCTGTTTGCCGCTGCCGCTAAAGCCAGCTCTTGCTCTAATCCTTGCATGCCTTTGACGTACTTAAAACTCAGTTGTTTGCTGTCTGTTACAGAGCTAGTTGCAGAGCCACTGCTGAGGCCCGCCAAAGGTTGTAGCAGGTTCTGATTGCCGGCGCTGGCACCGAGTAATAAGGCACTGCCATATATAAGGAGTATCCAACCTAAGGTTTGGCGTAATCGTAGGAACCTACTCGGGCGCTCGTTACTGCGATAAAAGACATCCAGAAATATGGCGCAGCCAATGAGTAAACCACCAGAGAGGGCGAGTATCACAACGCGAGGATAGACGCGATCAACAAACCAGATGGCTAGTGCTAGCAGCATTACTCCAAAGACTGCTTTAATCGGCTCCATCCAACCGCCTGCTCGCGGTAAATACTTACCTGCTGAGGTGCCGATCAGCAATAACGGCAAGCCCATACCAATGCTGAGTGAGAATAGGGCGAGGCCCCCGACCCAAGGGTCGCCGCTCTCAGCTATATAGAGTAGGGCGCCAATTAATGGTGCAGTCACGCAGGGGCCAACAATCAAGGCCGATAAAAAGCCCATGATCGCGGTGCCGACAAAACTGCCCGACTGTTGTTTACCACTTAAGGCATTGATGCGTGATTGCAGGGCCGAGGGCATCTGTAATTCATAGAGTCCAAACATCGATAAGGAAAGGACCACAAAGACCAGAGCGAAGGCACTAATAATCCAGATATCTTGAAACCAGGCCTGTATGTTGGCACCGGTCATCCCGACTAAAACGCCGGCGATAGTGTAGGTTAAAGCCATTGCCAAGACGTAGACCAAAGACAGGCTAAAGCCACGACTAGCGCTCAGTTTTTCACCTTGACCGGCAATGATACTGGAGAGAATCGGAATCATTGGGAAGACGCAGGGGGTTAGCGCCAAGAGTAGGCCAGCTAGGAAAAACCAAGTGACTGTCCAGCCTAGGTTTTTTTGTTTTAGTTGATTAGCAATAGAGCCCTGTTCTGATTGTTCTAGAGTGGCAGGTTCTGTCTTACTCGGTACTGAGTCATCATTAGCTGCAGACAGTGCGCTATTTAGGGCGCTGTCACTAAGGTTCAGATTAAATATCTTGGTGACGGGTGGGTAACAGAGTCCGGCATGGGCGCAGCCTTGATAACTTACGATCAGATCAAAGCTATGGCTCGCACTTTTCACGCGGCTAAATGCGCTTAAGCCAGTCTCGTAAATCTGCACCTCACCAAAATAGTCATCAGTCTTGGTCTTACTTGTAGGCAGAGTCAGTGGGCTGAAGGTGACATTAGCTTGCTCTGTGCTAATCGATAGCTGCTTTCTATAGAGGTAATACCCCTCGGCGATCTGCCAATCAATTTGAATTTGATTGTCCCTTTGCAAATAGGCGTCGACTTGAAAGGCTTTATCTACTGGCAGGAATTCGTTCTCGCCACCTAGCATTTGAATCGCAGAGGCTGAATTTATAAACAGTAGGACGCTAGCTAATAATAAAGCAACCGGTGAGGCTAGCAGGGCGAATTTGGACTGACTTGTTGTTTTAACCACAAATAATACTCTTGCATGACGGCATCGGTTTCGATGCAAATTAGCTCTGGCACATCATAAGGGTGCCGCGTTTGAATAAATACTTCTAACGATGAATACTGTGAACGCAGTGTCTTCATAAGCAACAAACATTCATTTTCCTCACAGATCTCATCCTGCCAACGGTAGGTAGACCAGATCGCTGGTAAAATGTTGCAACAAGCGACTAAACGCGATTCAAGTAAGGACTGCGCTAGCACCTTTGCCTGTTTTTTATCACTGAGGCTGGTCATAACTAGAACCAACGGATCTTCAGCGTTATTTTGTATCTGTTTAGTTTCCACTCTTGTATTCCAAAAAGTCGTCCCCATATTAGGAATCAAGCATTACGGTTTGTTGGTGATTCGAGATGACTAAGTTTCCGGTAGTAACTGCATTATTCATTGTAGTTCCGCTGATTGAAATCTATTTGTTCACAGTCGTGGGTGCTGCGGTGGGCGGTTTGTTCACGGTAGTTCTCGTTATCCTAACAGCCATGATTGGAGTTTCTCTGCTACGAGCGCAAGGTTTACAGACCATGGCGCGGTTACAACAGCAGGCAGCACAGGGGCAGTTACCTGCCGATACCTTATTTGAGGGCGCAGCCCTTTTATTGGGTGGAGCATTACTGCTAACCCCTGGATTTATGACCGATAGTATAGGCTTTTTGTGTTTGATACCGGCCACACGTAAAAGCTTGATTCAGGCTTTATTACGCTATTGCATGCAAAACGGCTCATTTCAGGTCAATCCGGGTGCTGGATATGCGACTAAAAATGAGCAGTCTAAGCGTGATAATGACGTTTTAGAGGGTGAATTTCGGGTGAAAGATGAGGACAAGGATTCCCATCTTTAAGCTGCTGCAGTTGTTGACATAGAAGGTTGACTCCGTATCATTGGCACTCTTCTTAGGGGAGTGCTAGAAAGTTACTTAACCTATTAATAATTCTAGATTTTAAATCGATATATTGGGAGATACACGCTATGAAGTTACGTCCTCTACATGACCGTGTTGTGGTCAAGCGAATGGAAGAAGAGCGCACGAGTCCGGGTGGTATTGTTATCCCTGATTCAGCGACTGAAAAGCCAAGTAAGGGTGAAGTTGTTGCTGCTGGTAATGGCAAAATCACAGATAGCGGTGACGTGCATGCGCTAGATGTGAAAGTCGGTGATACCGTTTTATTCGGTAAATACTCTGGTACAGAAGTAAAAGTAGACGGTGACGAGCTACTAGTGATGCGCGAAGACGACATCATGGCGGTAATCGAAGGCTAGACAGCCTTTGAACCCATAACACATAAAAATTTAACGTAATAAAACGAAGGTACATGCTATGAGTGCGAAAGAAGTTACTTTTGGAGATGAGGCCAGAGCCCGTATGGTGGCTGGGGTAAATATCCTCGCGAATGCAGTAAAAGCAACATTAGGCCCTAAGGGACGTAACGTCGTTCTAGATAAGGCCTTTGGTGCGCCAACCGTGACCAAAGATGGTGTATCGGTTGCTAAAGAGATTGAATTAGAAGACAAATTAGAAAACATGGGCGCACAGATGGTGAAGGAAGTTGCTTCACAAACATCTGATATCGCTGGTGATGGCACCACGACAGCAACCGTACTAGCACAGTCAATCGTACATGAAGGTATGAAAGCAGTAGCGGCCGGTATGAACCCAATGGATCTTAAGCGTGGTATCGATAAGGCCGTTACGGCAGCAGTTGAAGAGCTGAAGTCATTGTCTAAGCCTTGCTCTGATAGTAAAGCAATCGCTCAGGTTGGCTCTATCTCTGCCAACTCTGACACCTCTATCGGTGACATCATTGCTGAGTCTATGGATAAAGTAGGCAAAGAGGGTGTGATCACTGTTGAAGAAGGTAATGCACTAGAAAATGAGCTAGACGTTGTTGAAGGCATGCAGTTTGATCGTGGTTACCTATCGCCTTACTTCGTCAACAACCAAGACAATATGACTTGCGACATGGATGACCCGTTCGTCTTATTGTTTGATAAGAAAGTCTCAAACATTCGCGATCTGCTACCTATCCTTGAAGGTGTAGCTAAGGCTGGTCGCCCACTACTGATCATTGCAGAAGATGTTGAAGGTGAAGCACTAGCAACTTTAGTCGTGAACACTATTCGCGGCATTGTTAAAGTTGCAGCTGTCAAAGCCCCTGGCTTTGGTGATCGACGTAAAGCTATGTTAGAAGACATTGCTATCTTAACCGGTGGTACTGTAATTTCTGAAGAAGTCGGTCTTTCACTAGAAAAGACAACTTTAGAAGAGCTAGGCACAGCCAAGCGCATTCATGTTTCTAAAGAAAACACTACGATTGTTGATGGTTCTGGTCAGGCGACAGACATCAAAGCGCGTGTTGATCAAATTCGTGCAAATATAGAAGAAGCCTCTTCAGACTATGATAAAGAGAAGCTACAAGAGCGTATGGCTAAATTAGCTGGCGGTGTTGCAGTCATCAAAGTAGGTGCAGCAACTGAAGTTGAAATGAAAGAGAAGAAAGCACGAGTTGAAGATGCATTACATGCAACACGTGCAGCAGTAGAAGAAGGTGTGGTACCGGGTGGTGGTGTTGCATTAATTCGTGCGCGTAGCGTATTACTAAAGTTGAAAGGTGATAACGACGATCAAACTGCGGGCGTTAATATTGCTCGACGTGCGATGGAAGAGCCACTGCGTCAAATTACATCTAACGCAGGTGATGAAGCCTCTGTAGTCTTAGCCAAGGTTGATGAAGGCAAAGGCAACTTCGGTTATAACGCTGCAACAGGTGTTTATGGCGATATGATTGAGATGGGTATTTTGGATCCAACCAAAGTAACGCGTTCTGCGCTACAAAATGCAGCTTCAATCGCAGGCCTTATGATTACTACTCAAGCGATGGTTGCTGAACTACCTAAAGATGATGCTCCAAGCATGCCAGCACCAGATATGGGCGGTATGGGCGGTATGGGCGGTATGATGTAAGCCAGCCTAAACGGCGTTTTAAAAGCCCCGCTATGCGGGGCTTTTTTTTGCCTACTAAAACTAGCGAACATAAAGCAAGCTAGGCTACTATGGATGTTCTGAGTAAAGTAATAGAACACATACGTCTTAAATGCATATTGATTTAAATAGTCATCTCATCACTGAAGCCATCTATAAGCCATCACCTAACTGTGATGCTAGGCCGCAAGGTGTTGTTCCTGAGCTAGTGGTAATACATGGTATTAGCCTGCCTCCTGGTAAATATGGTGGAGGCTATGTGCAGCAATTCTTTAATAATGCATTAGATGAAACAGCACACCCTTACTTTGCAGAAATAGCTAATCTCAAGGTATCCAGTCATCTCTTTATAGAGCGTGATGGAAGCCTGACCCAGTTTGTTCCTCTAAATCAACGCGCATGGCATGCCGGCCAATCCTGCTATCAAGGTCGAGAGGCCTGTAATGATTTTTCAATTGGTATCGAGCTAGAGGGTACTGATAATGATACTTATAGTGAGCAGCAATATAAAATTCTTAAGCCGCTGATTGATTGCTTACAACAAACTTACAACACCCTAGCGTCGAAAGCAGTAGTTGGGCATAGCGATATTGCACCAGGTCGTAAAACTGATCCTGGTGTTGGTTTTGACTGGGCGCGCATTCGATAAGCTAAAACAAGAAATAGAGTGGTTTATCCTTTTATAGAGGCATTCCGCTTCACGTTATACTCAATAGTATCCAGTGACAATCGGATATTCGGGTGCGCATCTGGTGAGGCCTGTTCATTGGCGGCCTAGTCATTAAACAATATCAACCCCTATTCGGCTTCGGTCATGCCTAGCACACTATTGTCTAAATTAATTACGCCTGATTTTTGGGTTTATTTTCCACACGATATATCTATCCCCCCCCTTTTTTTTAAATAGTATTGAGTCCATCATTTAAATACCACTTATCCTGCTATGCCAATTAAAAATTAACTTAACATTTAAAAATATTGTTAAAATAAATATAAATTCATTGGCCATGTAAGCAATAAGTTTCTGTGCAATAGCTGAAGTGTAACAAAAGATAACTCAACTTATTTTTCAATAGATCACGCCAAATACCTTGCTTTTTTA
>Ga0233395_1001003_pt1 | contig 14079 bp, 11 predicted proteins | sample 27DmetaG_FD_186029 | JGI IMG/M metagenome (GOLD analysis project Ga0233395, IMG submission 186029) | Seawater microbial communities from Monterey Bay, California, United States - 27D | ecosystem: Environmental > Aquatic > Marine > Coastal | place: USA: California | collected 2016-10-12 | reverse complement strand
TACTCCTTCGTAAAACTCAAAAAGAATATCACTATAAGTACCTAAGGATTCCCATTTTCTCATTTCTTATTTTTATTGCGAAAATATAGATTTTGAATCCATTGTCTTAAAATAATTCAATAAAACCGTATCGTTTATTTTTCTTGGAGTTTGAATCTCTAAAATCTGAGGAGTTTTGTTTGATGCAAAAAATTTGGAGAGTCTTCTTTTTAAAGAACCTAAAGAGCAGGCACGCCGATACCCAAAACCAAAAGTCTTCGCTAGATATCGGGCATTTCTTTGGTGAATCGTTTCAAAATAAGTGTCGTGCTTCAAACTATCTTTTTCACCTGGTAAAATCCTGAATATCCCTCCTCCTTCATTATTAATTATGATGATTTTAAAATTATTTGGAAGGTAGTTATTCCACAAACCGTTGATGTCGTAAAAGAAACTCAAATCCCCAGTAATGAGCACCGTTGGTCTTTGACTTGTGACGGAAGCTCCTACAGCGGTTGCAGTGCTGCCGTCTATTCCACTAGTCCCACGATTACAAAAAATTTGTGTATCTACTGGCCATGAAAACAGTTGCGTATAACGAATCGTCGAACTATTAGCCAGTTGCAATTGGAATCCAGAGGGCCATCGGCTGGCTAAAAACTCAAACACCTTTAAATCTGAAAAAGGGGTATTGGACAAATAATCTAAACCGCTTTGCTCGCATTGCTTATAACACTTCAAGACCTTTTCTTGAAAATCACTTGTTTTAGTTACAGGAAGCTTATAGATGAATTTTAAGAATGCCTTTGGAGTAGTTTGAATATGTTCATCCAAAGTATAATAGGTATTATACGCTTTCTTTTTATCTACATGCCAATGATGTTTCGGACGGAAATTTCGTAAAAATGCTTTTATTTTTTTCGAAACGACCATTCCTCCAAAACTTAAAATAATTTCAGGTTGTATAAATTTTTTATACTCTTCTGAAGCTCGCTCTAAAGGAGTTAACAATACATCTATAGATCCAATGGCTTTAGGATGCGAAATATTTGAAGTTGTTTCGGTAAATACTACGACCGATGGATCGTTACATAGGGCCTCTAGAAGTGTTTTATCTATAGAATTTGGTGTCATTACCCCAATGATTACCCATTTTTTAGGGGAATTGTGCCAGCTCTTTGTCAAGAACTGAATCTTGGCTTTATCCAATGCCAAGGGAATTTGTTGCCACACTATTGAAGGTAAAGGAAGAACTGCAGTGGTTGTCTCGTAAAGCGGTTCTTCCATGGGAATGTTTAAATGTACAGGACCGCTACGTTGAAGTGCGATTTCTAAAACTCTTGCAATTTCTTGTTCGTTGTGGTGTTGATGCTTTTTTTGAATCTTGGAAATGGTAGAAACTGATGCGCCCTTTGGCAGGAGTTGCTGCATGGGATTTTCTAATAATTTTTCAGTAGCATGACTTACATCAGGTTTCAAGTCAGCTGCAGTTTCAAGATGGGGTTCAAAGACTCCAGTTTGGCGAATGGTTTGTCCATCTCCGATATCAATTCGATGCGGCATGCGATCGGCGGATACGATCACCAAAGGAATATCACTGTAAAAGGCTTCGGCCACGGCGGGATAAAAATTCAATAACGCTGACCCAGAAGTACAAACTAAAGCAACCGGTTCCCGAAGTTGTTGTGCCATTCCCAAAGCAAAAAATGCAGCCGAGCGTTCATCTACAATACTATAGGTTTTAAAAAAGGGAAAAGACACAAAACCGTTAGTCAATGGTGCATTTCTGGAACCTGCGCAGATAATAATCCGTTGAATTTTGGCTTCTTCACATAGGCGAACTACCGTTTGAGCTAAAGGAATCGAGGGATAATTATTCATGCATCAATAAATCTGCTACCAGCGTCAAAAATACAAAACCCTTGAGCATAAACGAAAGACTTTAAAGTACTTTTAAAAGGGTTTGTGCTTTTCGTTGAGTTTCTTCCCACTCTTTTTCTGGATCACTCTCTGCAGTAATCCCGGCACCAACATAGATATTGAATTTTCCCGCTGTATAAGCTGTGCATCTCAAGTTCACAAATAGGTCCGCCTCTTCCCTATTTACAGGTCCAAAAAAACCAGTATAAAAAGAACGGTCATAGCCTTCGTGTTCTTTAATAAACTGTATTGCTTCTGCTTTTGGAATCCCTCCTACAGCAGGTGTAGGGTGTAATGCCCTTGCTAAGTACCCAAGATTCTTGGAAAATTTAGGCAATTCAAACCTACTGCTTAAATGCATTAGGTTTCCCGCGCGAACACTTTCTGGAGGATATTCTAGGATTTCTTCTGAAGAGAAAAATAATGTCAAGTCTTTCCGAACTTGCTCAACGACTAAAGCCTGTTCTTCTATTTCTTTTTTTTCCCATTTGGGTTTCGACAGGGGGTTAAATACTTGTGTTCCTGCAAGGGCTTGAGTTTGAACTCCATCTTCAGACGTCCTTAAAAACTTTTCAGGACTGGCACCCAACCAACATCCTGCTTTAGGATGCCTCCACAAGTACACCATAGCCTCTTTATATGTTGCAAGTAAATCCATAAATACTGCTACGGGACTTTTAATGCTTTGTTGTTCTATTTTCCGAGAAACTACTATTTTTTTAAAAGCTCCAGAATGAATGATATCCATCGTTTTCTGAACCAAATGGTGGAAAGAATTTTTCTTTGATTCAATTTCCGCTGGAGTGTTGTCAGCTTTTAATTGTACCTCCTGCTTCGGTAATGGAAATTGTTCTTGATGGGTATTGGGTATCGAATAGATGGGTGTTTCAAGATCAAATGGTGCAAATACAAAGCCTTCAACATTTAAATTTTCAACAGCATTTAATTTCTTATCCTTTTGAAAATAGAGGAGTACCTCTTGTGATTGAGGAAGGCAAAAGGCAACAAAAGGATTTTGTTCCTTCCAAAGTTCTTCCATTCGAGAATGGAGCGCAAGAGCTTGTTCCATGTATTACTTTTTGCGGCTATAGGTAGTAAGCTTGCAAAGCGAAATCAAATTTTCTTCTTCGTCTTCCACTCGAATTTCCCAAAGCTGAATACTTTTTCCTTGGTGCTGTGGACGTGCTGTAGCATACACAAACCCCTTTGCAATACTTTTTAAATGGTTCGCAGTGATCTCAATTCCGCGAACTTGCGCATCAGGATCCTTATTGAGTACAAAAACCGCGGCACTCCCTACACTTTCTGCAAGTGCAGCCGAAGCTCCTCCGTGAAGAACACCATCCGGTTGATGCACTTTTGAAGTTACTGGCATGCGTGCTTTTAAAAAATCTTCCCCAACATCAATATATTCGATCTCTAAGGTTTCCATCAGGGTGTTTTTACAAATTCCATTTGTAAGTGCCAGTATTTGATGCTTTTCCATCTTTTTTTAGCTAAAATAAGAAAACCTTAATATAAATAAATTCTACTTGATTGATCAGAAATAAAAAACCTCCTGGATTTCAGGAGGTTTTGAAATCCGAGGTAAAGTTACATTTACTCCTTCACTTCTTCAAAATCAACATCTTGTACGTCGTCTTCACCTTTAGCTTCTGCATCGGGTTGTGGGGCTCCAGCGTCAGCAGAAGCACCACCGGCTTCAGCTTGCGTTTTGTACATTTCTTCAGATGCGTTTTTCCACGCTTCATTAATGGTTTCTAAAGCTTTATCGATTGCCTCTAGGTTTTTAGCTTCATAAGCTTTTTTCAATTCCTCTAAAGCGGATTCAATCGGGGATTTTTTATCATCAGAAAGTTTATCACCAAACTCTTTTAATTGCTTTTCGGTCTGGAAAATCATCTGATCCGCACTATTCAGTTTTTCTGTTTCTTCTTTGACTTTTTTATCTGCATCGGCATTGGCCTCTGCTTCCTTTTTCATTTTTTCAATTTCTTCCTCTGTCAATCCTGAAGACGCTTCAATACGAATGTCTTGGGATTTATTAGTGGCTTTATCTAAAGCACTTACTTTAATAATCCCGTTAGCATCAATATCAAATGTTACCTCAATTTGTGGTGTTCCTCGCTGTGCGGGAGGTATTCCGTCAAGGTGAAAGCGTCCTATGGTTTTATTGTCTGTTGCCATAGAACGTTCTCCCTGAAGTACGTGAATTTCTACTGAAGGCTGGTTATCTGCTGCAGTAGAGAAAACTTGTGATTTTTTTGTAGGAATGGTGGTATTGGACTCTATTAATTTTGTCATCACGCCTCCCATAGTTTCTATCCCAAGAGATAATGGGGTAACGTCTAACAATAATACATCCTTGACATCTCCAGTTAGTACTCCCCCTTGAATGGCTGCACCTATGGCAACAACTTCATCAGGATTTACCCCCTTGGAAGGTTTCTTTCCAAAGAATTTTTTTACTTCCTCTTGAATGATTGGAATTCGAGTAGAACCTCCTACCAGAATTACTTCATCAATCTCAGAGGTTGAAAGTCCGGCGTCATCTAATGCCTTTTTTACCGGAGTCATAGATCGTTTTACTAAATCGTCAGCCAATTGTTCAAAGTTGGCGCGCGTCAAGGTAGTTACCAGGTGTTTAGGGCCTGAATCTGTTGCCGTAACATAAGGTAAATTGATTTCAGTCTGAGTTGAAGAGGACAATTCAATCTTAGCTTTTTCAGCAGCTTCTTTTAGACGTTGTAAAGCCATAGGGTCTTTACGCAGGTCTATGGATTCATCTTTTCTAAATTTTTCGGCTAGGAAATCGATGATTACTTGATCAAAATCGTCTCCTCCTAAATGGGTATCCCCATTAGTGGATAACACTTCAAAAACCCCATCTCCTAATTCCAAAAGAGAAATATCGAAAGTACCCCCCCCTAGATCATAAACAGCAATTTTCTTGTCTGATCCGCCTTTGTCCAATCCATAAGCTAGAGCTGCGGCAGTAGGTTCGTTTATAATACGCTGGACCTTTAAACCAGCAATTTCTCCAGCTTCTTTAGTGGCTTGACGCTGCGAGTCGTTAAAGTAGGCAGGAACCGTAATAACCGCCTCTGTCACATCTTGACCAAGATAGTCTTCAGCCGTTTTTTTCATTTTTTGGAGGGTCATTGCGGAAAGTTCTTGTGGACTATACAAACGACCATCAATATCTACGCGTGGAGTGTCATTGTCTCCTTTAACCACTTTGTAGGCAATATTTTTTAATTCCTTATCTGATTCGGAAAATTTGTTTCCCATAAAACGCTTGATGGAAGCTATGGTTTTTGTTGGATTGGTAACCGCTTGTCTTTTAGCAGGATCACCCACCTTAATCTCTCCGTCTTCTACAAAAGCAATAACAGAGGGGGTGGTTCGTTTTCCTTCGGCGTTTGGAATAACCACGGGTTCATTTCCTTCCATTACGGAAACACATGAATTGGTTGTTCCTAAATCAATTCCAATAATTTTACTCATGATAATAGTTTTAATTTTTTCAAGAAAAGTCAAGGAATATGCCACAATGGATTTTGTGACAGGCTGTCAGTCTATATTCTCCTTTAATGTTGTTATTGCGTCAACAAGACTTGTTTTTAGATAACAATTAAACTTTGAAATTCAGTTTGCAGTATTTTGATCAAAGAAAAGTAATGTTACAGAAGCCCTACAGTGCAAAAGAAATACTATTTTTGATAAAAAAACTGTCATGTCCTCTGCAAAAAAAAACTATCAAAGAGTAACCACACACTCCCTTATTCAAATGAAGAAAGATGGGGAGAAAATCGCTATGCTCACCTCATACGACTTTACTTTTGCTGGCTTAGTGGATGGAGCTGGGGTTGATGTCATCTTAGTAGGAGACTCTGCTTCTAACGTTATAGCAGGTCATGAAACTACCCTACCCATCACACTAGATCAGATGATTTATCACGCTAGCAGTGTGGTTCGTGCGGCAAAAAGAGCATTAGTGGTTGTAGATTTACCTTTTGGAGCTTACCAGGCAGACTCAAAAAAAGCATTAAAATCAGCCATACGGATCATGAAAGAATCGGGGGCACATGCAGTAAAACTGGAAGGAGGTATCCAAGTAAAACAGTCTATTGAACGTATTCTCCAGGCAGGTATTCCTGTAATGGGACATTTGGGTTTGACCCCACAGTCAATTTATAAATTCGGAACTTATACCGTACGTGCAAAGCAAGAAGCTGAGGCAGAGCAATTGCTTGCTGATACAAAAATGCTTGAAGAATTGGGTTGTTTTGGAATTGTTCTGGAAAAAATTCCGGCAGATCTTGCTAAAGAGGCAACACAGTCGGTCAAAATTCCTATAATTGGAATCGGAGCAGGGAGTCAGGTTGACGGACAGGTTTTGGTTCTACACGATATGTTGGGTATGAACAAAGAGTTTAGTCCACGGTTTTTAAGACGTTATTCTGATTTAGATAAGCTTATTCACAATGCAGTAGACCAATATACCAAAGATGTAAAGTCTCAAGATTTCCCTAATGAAAAAGAGCAATATTGATCTTGGAAATCAAGGACCGTATCCTTTTTGAAGACAACCACTTGCTGGTTATTAATAAAAAAGTAGGAGAGCTTATTCAAGCGGATCAAACAGGAGATCCTACTTTAGCAGACTTCGCCAAAAGCTACATTAAAAAAAAGTACAACAAACCAGGAGCAGTATATCTTGGAGTTGTACATCGTCTAGACCGTCCCACAAGTGGCGCAGTTGTTTTTACTAAAACATCAAAAGCCCTTAGCCGCCTCAATGCACAATTTAAATCTCGTATTCCTAAAAAAACGTATTGGGCCATTGTGAGCAAAGATTTTCCTGAACAAGAGGGGTCTTTGTCGCATTGGATGACACGCAATTCAAAGCAAAACAAATCCAAAGCTCATCAAAAGGAAGTTCCCAATAGTAAACTGGCTCTTTTACACTTTAAGAGAATAAGAGATTTACAACATTACTGTTTATTAGAGATTCAACTAGAAACAGGAAGGCATCATCAAATACGAGCACAGTTAAGCAGCACCGGATTTCCAATACAAGGGGACCTTAAATACGACGCAGCTCGTTCTAATGCTGATGGTGGCATCAGTCTTCATGCGAGAAGTCTAAGAATAGAACACCCGGTTCGAAAAGAATTAATGACTTTTACTGCAAATCCTGAGAGAGTGGGGATATGGAAGGGCGTTCTTTCCGATTAATGGAAGAAGCTTTTTCCCTTATCACAGCAGCAATTGGCACATTTTTTATTTTACTCTCTAGCCATGAGAGAACATCCAGATACAAAAAAGAGCGCCGTTCGTAAGGATCGTTTTCGTATTGTTTTAGTTCTTCATACAAAGCTTTAAATGCTGTTTTAAGTTCATGAGGATAAATGTCTCCTAAGCCCTTTACAAAACGTATCATTGCTTTTTGAACTTCATGAAGATCATTCATTTTAATCAAAAACTTATAGGTCTCACGAAGATGGGATTCCAAATGATAGTCAAATCCAGCCTCATAATGAGCGAAAATGTTTAACACCCGCGAAAAGCACAATAAATCTTCACGCATTTTTAAGCTTTTATTACTGATAATCTTATCCAAATAAACAATACAGTTTTCATAATCTTCTGCCCCAAAATAAACACAAGCTATTTTGTAGTAAAACATCATGATGTGATGTGGATCAATTTGATTGCTGTAGTCTTGAATACCCTTTATTATTTCTGGAATCAATATTAATCCTTCTTCAAACCTGCCCTCTAAAAAATAAATATTTAGCTTGTTGCTGAAGTAAAACTGAAAACTTAACGCTTTAAGATTATCGTTTTTGGGAAAACTATCGTGTTCGGTCCAATAGACCATTCGGTTCAAAGTTTCTTTAAACTTGGAAGGGTATTTGATCAATGCCAAACTTTCCATGAGGTAATTGTTTCCCTTAAGATAGAAAACCGGATGAATGCCCATCATTGCTGGTGATTCTTCAAACATTTTTACCCATTTCGCAGCGTACTTGTAGGTAGATAAAAAATCTTGTGTTAAAAAGCTGTACCAAACGTGAGCTTTATAATACCAAAGTTTTTCTCTAAACCCTAGATGTTCGTTATCAATTTTAGGCAATTTTTCATAAAAAAATTGGGTGATTTCTCGAAATTCCTGATCGCTTTTTGCATAGCCGGCCTTAATGAGTCTTTCGTACAACTGAAGGGAGAGATTGGAGAGTTTTGTTGCTAAATTATTATGAGATCTCAAATGATCAGCCTCCGCGATTAAGGTTTCTGTACGATTGCTTAAACTACGCGTAATGTATTGAGATTCAATAACTTTTTCCAACTCAACGATATCATAAGCCACATACTTTTCTTCGTTCTTGTTTGCTAAAAATTTTGCTTTTTCAAGAACCTTTAAACTTTGTTTATACAAGCCTTTTTGATATAAAATTGTGGCAAAGTCTAATTGTTCACGAATTTGAATCCGAATGTTTTTATGCATAGGATTCATTCTTAGACTAACCAGAATTTGTTTGTATAGGTGCGCTTTTAGATTGGATAATTGTTGTTTGGTTACAATACCCTTTTTTAAAATGACTTTCTCATCATATCGATTCATCTTGTCTAAAAGCTGAAAAAGATTTAAAAATTTGGAGTCTTCATTGGAGCCCATGCGACCTACATACAAGGTAAATTGTCGCTTTTCTGACTTTGTAAGCGATTTTACCAGTACAAATAAATTATCTTTCTGCTCATTTGTCATTGTAATGTTTTTAAATGCAAAATACTAGTAATTAGTATGTTAGATAGTTGTGGTTTTAGTCGAATGTTGTAATACAAAAATAGATATTTTATCTTAGTTAAAATTAAAATTTACTTTGGTATAATTTTAAAAAAACTACCCCAAAAAGCTGTTTTATGGAATACGTTGAAATTTTTGACACTACCTTGCGTGATGGAGAACAAGTACCTGGCTGTAAACTAGATTCAGTTACAAAGCTAATCATTGCTGAGCAGTTAGACCAATTAGGTGTAGATGTTTTAGAAGCGGGTTTTCCTATTTCTAGTCCTGGAGATTTTAAAGCGGTTGAAGACATTTCAAAAATAGTTAAGAATTCCCGGGTTTGTGGACTAACAAGAGCCGTAAAAAAAGATATTGAAGTTGCCGCAGAAGCTCTTAAACCTGCTAAACGATCACGTATTCATACAGGTATTGGCACTTCAGAAAGTCATATGCGTTATAAATTTAACGCCACACCAGAACAGATTTTAGAACGTGCTGTAGCAGCAGTAGCACATGCCAAAAGCTTTGTCGAAGACGTGGAGTTTTATGCTGAAGATGCGGGAAGAACAGACAATGAATTTCTAGCAAAAATTTGCGCGGCTGTAATCAAAGCTGGCGCTACGGTTCTCAATATTCCCGATACTACAGGATATTGCTTACCTGAAGAATACGGTGCCAAAATGAGCTATTTAAAGGAAAACGTCAAAGGTATTCACAAAGCACGCCTTTCTTGTCATTGCCATAACGACTTAGGTTTGGCCACTGCGAATTCCATTGCGGGAGTTCAAAATGGAGCGCGACAAATAGAATGTACCATAAACGGAATTGGAGAGCGCGCAGGGAATACTTCTTTGGAAGAAGTGGTGATGATCTTAAGACAACATCCTACCCTAAACTTAGATACCAAAATTCAATCTGAAAAATTATACGGCATCAGTCAGCTTGTCTCAGAAAGCATGGCAATGCCTGTCCAACCCAATAAAGCTATAGTAGGTGCCAATGCCTTTGCTCATTCTTCTGGAATTCATCAAGATGGCGTGATCAAGAAAAGAGAAACTTATGAAATAATTGATCCTAAGCATGTTGGAGTAAATGAGTCTTCAATCATCCTGACTGCAAGAAGCGGAAGGGCTGCTCTTGCTTATCGCGCAAAAAATATTGGGTATGAATTGGACAAATTGCAACTTGATAAAGTATACAAACAATTTCTTGTCGTTGCAGACAAACAAAAAGAGATCGGAGATAACGACTTACCAAAAATTATAGAAGCCAGTAACATTTAATTTAAACTTTCATTTCAATGAAAAAAACCCTATTCGATAAAGTATGGGACTCACATGTTGTAAGAAGCATAGAGGGAGGACCTGATGTGTTATTTATTGATCGTCATATGGTACATGAAGTAACAAGTCCAGTTGCTTTTCTAGGTCTTAAAAACAGAAAACTCCCAGTGCTTCACCCAGAACGCACTTTTGCTACGGCAGATCATAACACGCCAACAATAAACCAACACCTACCTGTAGCTGACCCCCTCTCTAGAAATCAATTAAAGGCACTCGAGGAGAATGCTAAAACACACGGAATTTCTTACTGGGGTCTAGGACATAAAAAAAATGGAATTGTTCATGTTGTAGGACCCGAATACGGCATCACCCAACCCGGAGCTACGATTGTTTGTGGCGATTCACATACCTCCACACATGGAGCTTTCGGCGCTATTGCTTTTGGTATCGGAACCTCAGAAGTTGAAATGGTTCTGGCTACTCAATGTATCATGCAGCCAAAACCTAAAAAAATGCGAATTACGATTGATGGAAAACTCAACCATGGAGTTACACCCAAAGATGTTGCTTTATTTATCATTTCGAAACTGACCACCTCTGGAGCCACAGGTTATTTTGTAGAATACGCTGGAGAAGTCTTTAGGGACTTAAGCATGGAAGGTCGTATGACGGTATGTAATCTAAGTATTGAAATGGGAGCACGCGGCGGAATGATTGCTCCAGACGAAAAAACATTTGATTACATTAAAGGGAGGGAGTATACTCCACAAGGTGTGTATTGGGATAAAGCCATGGGATATTGGGAAACACTTTACACCGATGAAGGTGCCTATTTTGATAAAGAATTGTCTTTTCATGGTTCTGAAATAGATCCGATGATCACATTTGGCACGAATCCAGGAATGGGCATGAGTATCACTAAAGCGATACCAAAAGCTGAGGAAGTTGAAGGTGGAGCTGCCACATACGCAAAATCTCTAGCTTATATGGGCTATGAAGAAGGTGAAAGCATGATAGGGAAACCCATTGACTATGTCTTTATCGGAAGTTGTACGAATGGCCGCATTGAAGACTTTAGAGCTTTTGCCGAAATTGTGAAAAATAAAAAACGTGCAGAAAATGTAACCGCTTGGTTGGTACCAGGGTCTCATAAAGTTTTGAATGCCATTAAAGATGAAGGACTATTCGAAATCTTTGAAAAAGCAGGATTTCAACTTCGTGAACCAGGATGCTCTGCGTGTTTGGCTATGAACGACGATAAAATCCCCGCAGGAAAATATGCCGTGAGTACCTCAAACAGAAATTTTGAAGGACGACAAGGGCCTGGAGCACGTACCCTTTTGGCTAGTCCCCTAGTTGCTGCTGCAGCTGCTATTACTGGTAAGATAACTGATCCAAGAACTTTAATTTAAATCCTCATGGCTTACGATTCATTTCATATTTTAAAAAGTACGGCTGTACCACTTCCCATAGAAAATGTGGATACAGACCAAATCATTCCCGCACGTTTTCTAAAAGCTACTGAACGCAAAGGTTTCGGGGATAATCTATTTAGAGATTGGCGCTACAATCAAGATGACGCTCCTAAAACAGATTTTGTTTTAAACAACCCTATCTATCGTGGTAAAATATTAGTTGGTGGCCACAATTTTGGTTCGGGATCCTCCAGAGAACACGCGGCTTGGGCTGTATATGACTATGGATTTCGCTGTGTAGTTTCTAGTTTCTTTGCTGATATTTTTAAAAATAACTGTTTAAATATAGGGGTCTTACCCGTTCAAGTATCTCCCGAGTTTCTAAACACAATATTTGAAACCATTACAAGTACACCCGAAACAGAGTTGATAGTAGATTTACCTCAACAGAATATCCAAATTAATTCAACAGGAGCTAGTCAAAACTTTGAGATCAATTCTTACAAAAAAGAAAACATGCTCAACGGATATGATGACATTGATTATCTGAACAACATCAAATCAGAAATTCAAGTTTTTACTGAAAATACACCCCTCTAATAAGGAAGACCAGCGATAGTATGAGTAAGACAATAGAAATAATGGATACTACCCTACGAGACGGGGAACAAACCTCTGGTGTATCATTTACCGCGTCGGAAAAACTAACGTTAGCTAAATTATTACTACAAGAATTAAACATAGATCGAATTGAAATCGCTTCAGCACGTGTCTCTGAGGGAGAATTTAATGCCGTAAAACAAATTACCTCTTGGGGAGTGTCAAACGGTTTTATAGATCGCATAGAGGTCCTCACTTTTGTTGATAATGGCACTTCTATTAAGTGGATGAATGAAGCAGGTGCTAAAGTTCAAAATCTTTTGACAAAAGGATCACTAAACCATTTAAAATTTCAACTTAAACAAAAGCCCAAAGGTCATTTTAAGAATATTGCAAAAAGTATTCAAATGGGTGTTGATGAGGGTTTTAGCACAAATGTTTACCTTGAAGATTGGAGTAATGGAATGGCAAATTCTGAAGACTATGTTTATGAATATTTAGACTTTATTTCGGAACAAAAGATAGCTCGAGTTATTCTTCCAGATACGCTGGGGATTTTAACTCCAGAAAAAACCTCTTCTTATTTAACAGCAATAATAGAAAGTTATCCCAATCTTCACTTTGATTTTCATGGACATAATGATTACGATTTGAGTGTTGCCAATACGATAGAAGCTGTAAAGGCAGGAGTAAAAGGGCTTCATTTAACGGTAAATGGAATGGGAGAGCGCGCTGGAAACGCACCTTTAGCTAGTGTCGTAGCAGTAATCAATGATTTTTTACCTCAAACAAAAATCAACATTAAAGAAAATGCCTTACATAAAGTAAGCCAGATCGTCGCTACTTTTACCGGATTTAGAATTCCTGCAAATAAGCCCATAGTTGGTGAAAATGTTTTTACACAAACAGCGGGAATACATGCAGATGGAGATCATAAAAAGAATTTGTATTTCAATGATTTACTTCCCGAACGCTTCGGAAGAAAACGTAAATATGCCTTAGGGAAAACCTCTGGAAAAGCCAATATTCAAAAAAATCTGCAAGAATTAGGACTTACCTTAAACAACGAAGATCTAAAAAAAGTAACGCAACGTATAATAGAACTCGGTGATCGAAAAGAACGTGTTACTGCTGACGATTTACCCTTTATCATTTCAGATGTTTTGGGAAACAACATCCCAAATAAAGTAAAGATTCAATCCTATGTTTTAACTCATTCCAAAGGCTTAAGGCCCACAACAAGTGTCTCCATACAAATTAACGAGACGCTTTTTGAGGAAAATGCCTCAGGAGATGGACAATATGATGCCTTTTGGAATGCTTTGAACAAAGTATATAAAAAACATAAGATCGATTTACCTAAGTTGGTAGATTATGCCGTTCGTATTCCGCCAGGAAGTAATTCAGATGCCTTGTGTGAAACTACCATCACTTGGAGCAATGGGACTCGAGATTTTACTACAAGAGGCTTGGATTCAGATCAAACCGTATCGGCCATAAAAGCGACAGAAAAAATGTTAAACATCATTCAACCTTAAAACAAATATATGCAACTAAAGATTGCTCTTTTAGCAGGGGACGGAATTGGACCTGAAGTTATCGAACAAGCAGTAAAAGTATCTGATGCTATTGCCAAAAAGTTCAAACATACTATAGAATGGACGCCCGCTCTTACAGGGGCAGCTGCAATAGACGCGGTAGGAGATCCTTATCCGGAAGAAACTCACGAAGTTTGCCTTGCTGCAGATGCAGTCCTTTTTGGAGCAATAGGCCATCCTAGATTTGATAATGACCCCTCTGCCAAAGTCCGACCAGAACAAGGATTGCTCAAAATGAGAAAAAAATTAGGTTTGTTTGCCAATGTTCGACCCACTTTTACCTTTCCCTCACTTTTAGATAAATCCCCCCTTAAAAAAGAACGTATTGAAGGGACGGATTTGGTCTTTTTAAGAGAACTCACAGGGGGAATATATTTTGGAGAACGAGGAAGAAAAGATCAGGGACACACCGCTTTTGACACCTGCACGTATACTCGAGAGGAAATTAAACGTTTGGCTATTAAAGGATTTGAACTGGCCATGACGCG
>Ga0233395_1000996_pt1 | contig 14156 bp, 15 predicted proteins | sample 27DmetaG_FD_186029 | JGI IMG/M metagenome (GOLD analysis project Ga0233395, IMG submission 186029) | Seawater microbial communities from Monterey Bay, California, United States - 27D | ecosystem: Environmental > Aquatic > Marine > Coastal | place: USA: California | collected 2016-10-12 | reverse complement strand
GCCCTCCCAAGTGGAGGGTTTTTTACATCATCGGCATATCCTCTTCATTAAGTTCAGGTACTTCTAAACCTTTTACAAAGGCTATATTTATTTATTGTAGGTTTGTAGATAATCCTAAAACATTCAAATGAAGTATTCTCTTTCCCTCTTACCTATTTATATTCTATTCCTAGCACTTGTTTTTAGCTGTTCAACAGAAGAAGAGGACACAACAACTCCTACAACAGTTCAACAGCCTACTCCTGAGCCTGAACCCCCCGCACCAACACAGTTCACCCTCACAGTTACAGCATCAGAAGGTGGAACAGTATCTACTGAAGGAGGCACATATGAAGAAGGAACAGAGGTGACCATTACAGCTAATGCTAACGAAGGATACAGTTTTACTGGATGGGAAGGAAATGATAATCAATCAAATAGTTTTACAATAAGTATTAATTCTAACTTAACTATTAAGGCAAATTTTCAGATTATACAATCAAATGAAGATTACTATTCAAGCGGGGATATAATAACCATTGAACCTGTCGTTTTTTATGATAGAGAATTAGTCGTTAATGGAATCAAGCTGATTGTTGCAGGTGACATAGGAGGTCAGCTAGGTGTGCCGGATTTTTGGATATATAAAACTGCAAGGGTGTTTCAATTACTTATAGATAAAAATACTAAAGATATTGATTCTATTTCTCAACTAAATATGATTAAAACTCTTAAAGGTGAAATTGGTTGGCATCAAAGATACCCGACGGGTCAAAGAATTGCTAGAGGAGGTGGAAATGAATATTCTCCAAATTTTTTAGATGATAACAGGAATCAATCGTATCCTGGTTTAGAAGCCTTTGAAGATGCTTTAGCTTTAGATGATATGATATGGTACAAAAATATTGATAGTCAGGGCACAGGGGACGATGATATTAATGAAATTATAGAACATACACTTCACACTCTTCATCGTTTTGGTGTAAGAGGAGGAGTTCAAGGCTCTACTGAAGCGCTGAATATAGAGGCAGAAGAAGAAGACATTACTAACACAGATATTTTTCTTGCAATGAAAGAAGCCTACACAAATGGAGTTTTTGATATTGAAGGTTATGGAGGTGATATCAACAATCGTGATGCTTGGCCAGTTATGCTTAAAGAATACCAGTATTTATTAACATATGGAATGTGGGAATTCAGCGAATTTTGGGAAGGGGGAAGTCTGTCTCCGGAATGGAATGACAATGCAAGAACTCCAGAAGGTGTTTTAGCAAACAACCCTTTAGGTTATGACTTATATAATACTTATTTCAAACCTGTGATTTCTATACCAAGTAAAGATATTTTAAGAGAAATATTTCAAGACGGTGACCAAGGAGAATCAGGATATATTGTCGATTAAAATCAAATCATCGGCATATCCTCTTCATTAAGTTTAGAAGCAGGATAAGAAATTTAGTAGATTTATAGATTATTTTCTAGAATTAAGTTTTGCTAATAATCTTAATATTTCCAGATATAACCATATCAAGGTTACTAATAGACCAAATGCTCCATACCATTCCATATACTTAGGAGCACCTTTTTCAGCGCCTTCTTCTATAAAATCAAAATCCAAAACTAGATTAAGAGAAGCAATAATTACTACAACTATACTAAAACCGATACTTAAAGGAGAAGCATTATTTACACTCATTACCCCAAGACCTGACCCAAAAAAACCCATAATAAAGTTCACAAAGTAAACTATTGCAATACCCCCTGTAGCTGCAAATATTCCAAGTTTAAAATTTTCTGTTGCCTTTATATAACCAGATCTATAAGCAATTAATAAAGAAACTAATATACCAACGGTTAAAAGGATTGCGTTTGTTACAATCCCGTCATATAAAGAATTATACATATACGAAATACCCCCCAATAAAGCACCTTCTAAAATTGCGTAAAGAGGAACTGTTATTGGTGCCCATTCTTTTTTAAAAATAGTTACAATAGCCAATATGAACCCTCCTATTCCAGCTCCAATTAATAAAACCGGGCTAATTAAATCAAAAGTGAAATAACCTGCTCCTATTAGAAGCAGTAGACTTATAGCAGTTTTGTTAACTGTACCTTCAATAGTCATCTGATCAGATGACGAAATTGTATTAGTGAAAGTTTTTTTTGATAAAACAGGGTTACCTGATCTTAGGGAAAGATGACCGTTCATAATTTGTATTTATTAAAATAAAGACAAATATATTATGTAAAGAGTAATATGGCTTAATATTTAAATTATGTTTATCATTAAATATCCTGAACAAATATTAGTAAGGTTAGAGAAAGGTCAAAATGAAGTTTTAAAGGAGGATGCAAATAGGTTTGGTTTATCTGTCTCTTCTTACGTTAGGTTGAGGTTATTTAATAATGATTTGATTGAATTAGGATTAGAAATTATTTAATACATAGAAAAGCATAAATCACATCATTGGCATATCCTCTTCATTAAGTTTAGGAAGAAAAACACGGAGTAGATAGAGTTTCTTATATTAGTTACTTATTAATCATAAATCAATTAAATGAGATATACATTATTACTTTTTGTTTTTTTACTCAACACTGCATTTATTTTTTCTCAATCAGATGAACGTTTGAGTGTTCATTACTTCGATGTACCCCAAGAATTAGAGTCTGATTTTTTAAAATTTAATTCTGATGTAAATAAAGAGCTTGAAAAAGCAGGTTTTGGTAGAGATTTTTACAAAGTATATAAAGTTAAAGATGCAGACGAAGTAGAATCATTTAGATATTTTCAAATTAGCTCTTATACTAGTGATAAACACTACGAAATGACCCACAATATTGGAGAAGATTATGACAAAATTTGGGATAAATTTTGGGATTCTGAACTAGGTAAAAAGATTTTTACCTTCGATGAAAAACATATTTACCGAAAAGTATATAGGATAGAAAATTAAATAACAATTTCTAAATCATCGGCATATCCTCTTCATTAAGTTCAGGTATTTCTTCATTTATAGGTTCAATCAGTATTAAGGTATGGATTCACTAAAACCTTGTGATGGATTTAGTATATTTAAGAAAATGAAATACAAATGAAAAAACTTCTATTAATTACTTTAATATTTGTATTTACTTCTTGTTATACAACACAATTTGTTGTTGGAGAGGGTGCTAATGGAAATAATGAAATAAGATTAAAACAAACACATTTAGTTAATGGTTTAATATCCTTTGATATCCCTGAAATGAAACAGATTATTGAGAAGGAAGATTACACTGTTATCACAAAGCATTCGTTTATTGATTTAGCTCTAAATTCTTTCACTTTTGGTATTTATTCGCCGACGACAGTGATTATAATGTATTAAAAAAGTGAACGATAAAGAGAAAAAAGACAACAAAAAGGCTTGGATATTAATCGCTATTGTCGCTTTAGCTGCTTGTTTATTACGTTTGTATAATTCTTATAATAGTTAAAGACCGAACTCCTGATGATAGACATCAATATATTTAAGGTACATTCTTTTAGGTGTGATGCTAATAAATACACCTATAAAAAACAATCGGGAGATGCTCCTTCACCTTTTCGAATAACTTTTGATGTTTCCATTCGGGAACAGTACATACCTAATGGTATTTGAATGGCTTCAAACAAAACATTTTAACCGGAAAGGGTTGCAGTCTCAATTAATTCAATAAAACTTTGTGATGGATTTAGTAGATTTGAGTAAAATTATAATAAATGAAAAAATCAATCTTAATAGCAGTGAGTATTATTTTAGGTTGTTCAATTCTTGGACTTTTAATTAGCAATGGAATTTCAACTGATAGATATGAATATGTGAGTGATAATATTGTTTTTGATAAAAAAAATGGCACTACTTATTTTACTGATAAAAAAACATATATTGACACAAGGGGTGATGAATACCAGTTTGAATAAACTTTTAATTTAAATCATCGGCACATACTCTTTATTAAGTTTAGAGAGGACTAGTTTACTAACTCTTTTTCAATTTCACTAACAAGGATTGAATCTTGTTTAATTGCACTACTGATTAATTTGGCATAAAAAAATGTGCCCTATCTGCTTTGGAAACTTTATTTATTTCTTCATCATTAAGATATCTCATTTTGAATTTATATGATGTCCAATATCCAATAATACCTTTATGACTTCTTCTGTTTTCAGACTCAAAGAATTTATCAAAAGATTACGCAGACTTCATCCAACAATTTAAATGGAATTACTTTGCAACTTTCAGAACTCCTTACAGGATTCATACAATGACTGTGAGAAAATGGCTTACAAGACTTCTAAAGCGCTATAACAAGTTAGAATAGGCATTCTTTGTATCAGAGAGAGACAAGGGAGATTACAATAACAAACACGTTCATATGCTTATTGGCACTAATACAGATATGACCTATCAGGAAGTTAAATATGGAATGGGGAATGTATCTGTTGGAGATTATCAACCAATCTATGATAGTGAAGCAGTGTCTAAGTATGTAACCAAGCATATTGGTAAAGATGTGGCCTATGATATCGTATTTAAAAGCTAAAAATTTCTATCCAGCATTAATCCAAACACAGGGGCATGGGTTTTAGAAAACGGTTTTTATATTGAAACACTGGGATGGAAATTAGATGTTTTATCAAATTTATCTTAGTTTTAAATATGAGAAATTTTGTTTTAGTCTTCATATTAGTAAGTTTATCTTGTTCAGATCAGCATAGAAAAAAATCCAACGACTGGATAGTTCTTTTCGACGGTTCATCTCTAAATGGTTGGAGAGCCTATAATGGCGAACTAATGCCGCCAGGATGGAAAATTATAGACAGTGTTTTAACGTTTACTACTGAGCAAATATTAGAGGAGGATTATGATTATACTGGTAGCAGGGATATCATTTTTGGAGCAGAAGAATTTGATAATTTTGAACTATATGTAGAATGGAAGATACCTGAAGGTGGAAATAGTGGTATTTTTTATCATTTAAAAGAAGGTTATGAAGGGGCTTCGGTTGTTGCTCCTGAATATCAACTTTTGGATGATGAAAATTATGCTGAAATTCACAATTACGAATTAAAAGATTGGCAACTTACTGCAGCAGATTACGCTATGCATGTACCAGATACACTACAAAAAACATTATACCCACCAAACAACTGGAACAGCAGTAGGATCATTTTTACTCTAGAAAATGTCGAGCATTGGCTAAATGGTAAAAAAGTATTGTCTTTTGTGCCCTGGTCTAAAGAATGGTATCAAAAGAAAAATTCTGGTAAGTGGAATAACGCCCCTGATTATGGAAAATTTAGAAAAGGATATATAGGCTTTCAAGACCATGGAAGTAATTTGTATTTTAAAAATATCAAAATCAAAAAGCTCTAAGTTGAAATAATTTTTCACTCCAATGATACAGTCCAAATCCCTTCTAATCTATTGACATCATTACCTTAACCCTGAGATTACTTGTAGTGGTTTTAGGGGGGAGTTGTTTTGGGGGAAGTTTGAAATGTGATGGGGAAAAATCTAAAACTTCGCAAGCACCTCTTTCCAAAACACAGGGGCATGGGTTTTAGAAAATAATTTTTCTATTGAAACAAGGGGATGGGATTTTATACGTAATCTAAACTTTCTATATTAGAAGTATTATTTATCATAAATCAATTAAAATGAAAATACTTTTTAACTTTAATATAGATCAATTAGGAAATATTGAAGAACTAATGTTTATGGGAAATAAATTCATTAAAAAGAGTCCTTAGTATTTTACACCAACGAACACTATCAAAATCCTCTTTTACTTTTTGAAAATAAAGGAGGATAGTCCATAGAACCAGAAAAAATTATATTTAAACAAAATGATCTACCCATGAATATTAGAAAATTTTTAATAATAGTAAGCGTTATCATATCAGTCAGTGCTTTAGCTCAAGAAGAGTTAGGATATCAAACTCCTAAGAAAGAGTTGCTTGAATTGATCGATGTGGATCTAGCTCCATCTGTTCTAAGCAACAGCAAGAACACAGTTTTAGTTCTAATTTCTCGGTCTACTTATAAAAACATATCCGATTTATCCCAAAAGGAGCTTCGACTCGCAGGGCTAAGAGTTGATCCTAAACGTTACATAGGAAGTAGAACCACTTACTTCAACAAAGTTGAGGTCGTATCACTAAACAAGGGAAAGGAAAGGATCCCAGTCATAGGGCTTCCAAAAAATCCAAAGCTTACCAATTTTACCTGGTCTCCTGATGAGAAAAAAATTGCAATGACGCATACATCTGAGACAGGAGTTGAACTTTGGGTCTTGGACATAAAGACTAAAGTTGCTCGAAGATTGGTTTCATCACCATTAAATGCAAGTATGGGGAGAAGTGTAAGTTGGCTCAAGGACAGTAAAAGATTATTAGTTAAGTTTCTTCCAAGTGACAGAAAAAAAATAATTGACCAATCTGAAATTGTTCCAACAGGGCCTAAGGTTACTGAAAACAATGGAGAAAAAGCTCAAAACAGAACCTATCAAGACCTTATAAAAAATCCAACTGACGCAAAGAATTTTACACAGTTAAGCCGTTCAGAAATTCAAGTGGTTGACTTGAAGGGTAATAAAACTCCATTTTTAGAGGCAAAAATGTATCGTGATGTTCAGGTTTCTCCCAATGGAGCATACGTTTTGGTCTCATTCGTCAAACCCCCATTTTCATATCTTGTCCCCTACTATCGTTTTCCAAAAGAAACACATGTTTATGACCTAAATGCTAATAAAATTAAAATGATATCGGATAGTCCGCTCCAAGAGGTGCTACCAAAAGGATTTATGGCAGTCAGCACTGAGAAAAGAAGTATTTCATGGCGTAAAGACCAACCGTCAACAATCTTTTATGTTGAAGCACTTGATAGGGGAGATCCTGAAGTAGAGGTTGATTTTAGAGATGCATTATATCAATGGGATGCCCCTTTTGATTCAGAACCCAAACAATTGACTCAAATAAAAAATAGATTTTCTGGCGTGATATGGGGCAATGAGTCCACCGCTATAGTATTTGATAGATGGTGGAACAACAGAAACACTAAAACATATGCTATTGTCCCCTCAAAACCTGAAAAAAGCGCTCGACTATTGTACGATAGAAACTATCAAGACAAGTACAGTGATCCTGGAAGCTTCGTTACTACAGTTGGGAAGTATGGAGAAGAGGTTCTAGCATTGAATAGTACAAAAGCATATCTAATCGGTGCAGGGTTTACAAAAACAGGTCAATTCCCATTCCTAGATGAAATTAATCTCGCCGAAAAAAGTACTACACGTGTTTACCAATCAAATTTTACTGACAAGTTTGAACAAATCAATGATTATGATTACCAAAAGAAAGAGCTAAGGGTTCGAATTGAATCAAAAAGTGAGTATCCCAACTACTATATTAGAGATTTAGACCGTAACAACACACTAGAACAGTTGACTTATTTTGAGAATCCATTTAAAGCTCTTGAAAACGTCAACAAAGAGTTAATCAGTTATAAGAGGAAAGACGGTTTAGAATTGAGTGGTATTCTCTACACCCCTGAAGGCTATGAGCCAGAAAACTCTAACCCATTACCCATGTTATTATGGGCATATCCAAGAGAGTATAAAGACAAATCTAGTGCTTCGCAGAAAACAAACAACCCTAATCGTTTTTTGTATCCAAGCTGGGGCTCACCTATTTATTGGGTAACTCAAGGATATGTAATATTAGATCGGGCAGCATTTCCAATTATCGGAGAAGGAGATCAAGAACCTAATGACAGCTTTAGATCCCAGTTGGTAGCAAATGCAGAGGCAGCGATTGATGCTGTAGTAAATAAAGGATATGCAGACAGAGATCGGGTTGCTGTTGGTGGGCATAGTTATGGTGCTTTTATGGTGGCTAATTTGTTAAGTCATTCTAATTTATTCGCAGCAGGAATTGCTCGAAGTGGCGCTTACAACAGAACACTAACACCATTTGGGTTTCAAAGTGAATCCAGATCATATTGGGAAGCTCCAGAAGTCTATTACGCTATGTCTCCGTTCATGCATGCAGAAAAAATGAAAACCCCTTTACTGTTAGTTCATGGAGAAGCAGATAATAACTCTGGTACATATCCTTTACAAAGTGAGCGATATTACAATGCGCTCAAAGGTCTTGGAGCAACAACGAGACTTGTTATGTTTCCAAAGGAAAGCCATGGTTACAGAGCAAAAGAAACTATCCTCCATTTAATATGGGAGCAAAATCAGTGGCTTGAAAGGCATGTTAAAAACAAGAAAATGGATTTAATAAGATTGGAAAGTAAACCCAAAGGCTAGATTCATTCAAAGTCAAAATTGAATCTTAGTAATTAAATGAAACTGCTTTATCCTGCTACCAAACCACGGTAGGGAATCTTTATTTCCCGCATGTCTTAAGGATGAAAATTTATTATCCTAAGGAATTACATTTTTTATTTTGACAATTGCTTTTTGCCTGCTTTTTTTAAGAGTTGATTAATTTTTTTTAAATCTGAACTCAGAATTTTATTTAATTTCCCCAAGTGTATGTTCAGCTCCGAAGAAAGTTCATCAAATACCAAATAAGCTCCATCAGTTGGTTTTGCGTCACCATTTTCAACACTGCGTCTTAAAGATGCCAATCGATTGTTTAATTTAATTGGAAAATTAAGAGGATCTTGACCTGATTGATTTTTTACTTGGTAGAGATCGGCCTCAATTGCTAAAATTTCTTTTAAAAAAGGAGCAACAAAATTTTTGTGAGTTGAACTTGGAATTTTGTTTTTTGCATCATTCAACTTCGATTTAATCTCACGAATTTTAATTACAGTTTCATTTGCCAGACTGGTTTTATTCCGAATTTTTGAAGCAAGGTCAAACTGTTCTTTCAAATCTTTTTCTGTAATGTCTTTTAAATTGGGATTCATTCTTATTTTGAAATCATGTGTTTCAACATAATCCCCAGCAGTTAAGCGCACCTTATAATCTCCAATAGGAGCTTTAGGACCTCTTTCAGGACGTGCGCTCCAAATAATCATACCCTCAAATGATGAAGCACCAGGATAACGTAAATCCCATGAGAAATTATTCATACCGATGGCTGTAGTTGGTTTAGTTGACCCACCTCTTTTCCACCAAGGAATATTTGGGTCAACTTCATATTTTGGCTTATCTCCTGTATGTGTAGCTATAATGTTGTCATTCGAATCCAATATTTCAAAAGTAACAGAGTCTAGTTGCTCATTTAAATAATACTGGATGTCAGCATTATATACTCCTCTAATAGCATCTGCGGGTTTAAAAAGTATCGCTGATTGATTCGCCATTTCATCTTTAAATTGACGAAGAGGCTGTATATTATCTAAAATCCAAAAACCTCTTCCATGAGTTCCAATTACAACATCATTATCTTTTATAACTAAATCCCGAATGGGTGTGTCTGGAAGTTCTAATTGTAAACTCTGCCATAATTCCCCGTCGTTCATGGAGAAATATACCCCATGTTCAGTTCCTAAAAACAATAAACCAGGTCTTTCAGGGTCTTCCCGCACTGCTCTAGCAAAATGTCCCTTTTTTATTCCATTGATTGTTTTTGTCCATGTTTTTCCGTAATCATGAGTTTTAAAAACATACGGTTCTCTATCATCAACTTGATACCTGTTTGCTGCAATGTATAAAGTTCCGGGATTGTGAATTGATTCATCAATAATACTTATTCTTGAAAACTTAGGAAGCTCTTTTGGGGTAATGTCTTCCCAGTTTTTACCCCCATCTCTGGTAATATGCATTTTCCCATCATCAGATCCAGCCCAAATAGTATTAATGTCATGATGAGACGGTGCTAAGGCAAATACAGTTGCGTAAATTTCGGGACCATTCATATCCATAGTAATTACTCCCCCTGTTTTTCCTAAAGTTGCGGGGTCTGCATAAGTTAAATCTGGACTTATCTTTTCCCAAGATTGACCATCATTAGTAGTTTTCCAAACATGTTGTGAACAGGCATACATAACATTTTCGTCTTGAGGTGCAAACATTATTGGAAATGTCCATTGCCAGCGTTCAGGAAGTGCATCTGCAGGTTCTCCAGAAAAAAAGCGCGGATACACTTGAATATCTCTAATTTGACCATTACTTCGATCATAACGCGTTAACAAAGCTCCTTGACTCCCTGCATAAAAAATATCCTTTTTACTTGGATGTTGTGTTATCCATCCACTTTCACCGCCCCCAACGGCATAGTACCATCCACTATTTGGACCTCGAGCTTGTCTATGATCCCAGCCGTCACTTGGAACAGCTACGGTACTATTGTCTTGTTGTGCACCTGCTACATGATAGGGAACATCACTTGTTGTCATTACATGGTATAATTGTGTAGTTACAAAATCTTGTTCTGTCCAGGTTTTGCCTCCATTAATGGTTACGTTACCTCCACCATCATTTGCATTAATCATGCGGTCAGGATTATTCGGGTCTATCCACAAATCATGATTATCCCCATGAGGGACTTGAATAGTTATGTCAAATGTTTTTCCTCCGTCTATTGATTTATATAGGCCAGTATTTAGACCGTAAACAATATCTTTATTCCAGGGATCTGCATAAATTCTTGAATAGTAAAAAGCACGTTGTCTCAATTTACGTTCATCATTTGTACGAATCCAAGTTTTACCGGCATCATCAGATCTAAAAACTCCTCCTTCATTAGCTTCAACAATAGCCCAAACTCTATTTGAATCAGCAGGAGAAACGGTTACACCAATTTTACCAATTGGTCCTTCTGGCATTCCTGAGTTTTGTGTTAAATTCAACCAGGTTTCCCCACCATCAACACTCTTCCAAAGTTTACAGTCTGGGCCTCCGCCCCACATTTTCCATGCTTTTCGTTGTACTTGCCACGTACTGGCATATAAAACATTTGGATTATTTCGGTCTATGATTAAGTCTACTGCGCCTGCTTTTTCACTAACAAATAATGTTTTTGACCAAGTATTTCCTCCGTCAATACTTTTAAAAACTCCTCGTTCAGGATTGTCACCATAGGGATGACCTAGTGCAGCAACATAAACTATGTCTGGGTTAGTTGGGTGTATCCGAATACGGGAAACTGCTTGCGTTTCCTCTAAGCCTAAATGTCTCCATGTTTTTCCTCCATCTACTGTTTTATATACACCATCTCCTTGAGTTATACTCCCCCTTAGTTGTACTTCTCCCATACCTATGTATACAATATCAGGATTTGTTTCTGCCACAGCAACTGCTCCAACAGATGAACTGGTTACTTGACCATCTGTAACTGGATACCATTCGGTTCCACCATCAACGGTTTTCCATAAACCACCTCCTGTAGCTCCAAAATAATATTCATTTATCCTCCCAGGACTTCCTACTGCTCCAAGAGAACGCCCCCCTCTGAAGGGACCAATATTTCTCCATTCCAATTGATTGTAAAATTCTTCAGGTATTTGCGTGTTTTGATTAGAAACTTGTGCTGTAATTGGAAAAAAGCACACTAGTAGTAATACTGAACAAATCAAGGTTTTAAAGTGATTCATATGAAAATATTAAGAGTTTATTAATAGTATATGTTATAAAAATACTGAATTTATATTTTTAAAATAAGGGTAAGGTAATTGTGTTACCTTCTTAAATTGAAGCTTCTTCTCGAGATTCTTCCCATTTCTTTACTTAATGACTGAAATTCCTCTTTATCTAAAGGCATGTTTTTCCTCAATAGATTTTTTTTAGTTTTATATTATGAAGAATATCGTCAGCTTTAAGCGAGCAACCCAATTGAGTACAATGATTTTAAGTTTATTATCACTATTTCATTTGATCGTTATTTTAGGGATTATATTTTTTGACTATGCCCCAAACGAATTCCTTTGGGGTGGACGAATGGAGACTATAGATCAGCTCCTAAAATTTGAAATTATCTCATTAGTAGGCTCCGTTTTTTGTGTGATCATTATTCTTATTAGGTTTAAATCAAGAAAAAGTTCAATCTTTTTTTACTTTTCAAGAGTAACTTTATGGCTGCTCTCTATTCTTTTTATGTTTAATACTGTAGGAAATTTAATGGCTGAGTCAAGATTCGAGAAAGTCTTTGCCCTACTTACTGTAATATTATCAATCTTATGTTTAAGAATGGCTTTAGAACCAAAACCAAACTTTACTAGTCAGTTACACTGATTCCAACTCCAATTTAAAAACCCCTCACCGAAGTGAAGGGCTTTTTCTTTCAAGCAAGATAATCCAAGGGCTTTTATTAAGATCATATGCTTTAGGCAATATTTTTATGCATACACCAGAGTCTTGACACAATTTAGGTTGCTATTTGCCATAATTCAGCAATTGAAAATTCTTTCATCTTGTATTGTTTGTTTTCATTTATCTATAAAAACATATGAGAGAATTAATAATAAAAAAGTTATCGCTGAAGAAATTGAGCGTATTAAGTTCAAATTGTTCCATTTAGCTTCAATATTTTGTCTAAGAGTATTTACTTCTTCAATAGTAATTGTTTCTAAGTTGGTTTTGTCTAATATTTCATTCAAAGGGATGTTCCCAAATACAGTTACCCCAAAGACTCCAATCAAATAAATGACAAGAGAAGATATAAACACCCAAAAAATATTTTTGGGAAACAAATTAATATAAAACACAGGGAGTAAAGCTACAGCTATTATTGCTCCAAGAAATACAATTCTAAATGTATTGTTTAATATGACTCGATTCATAGATTGTAATGCCCTCAGGTATTCTATGTCACTTAATTTTCCTATCCCGGGTTTTACTGCATTAGACCAAGTAAAAAAAATACCTGCCATTAATCCAGTTAAAAATATGGTAGAAACCAAAATGACTGTATCCCATTTCATAAATATATTTCTTTTTTTGAGGTAAGTTACCCATTCTTCCAAGACTGATTATTATAGCTATCAGTAAAGCTAAAGCCATCAAACAAATTTAAATTAAAAACTGTTATAATAAACCAAAACATTTTAATCATCACGATATCCTCTTCTTTGAATTTAGGGACTTATTTGTATATTTAAGAATGTAAATTATAAATCAATTAAAATGAAAAAAATATTTTTAGGAATTTTATTCTTGTCTCTTACATTAGCATGCAATCAAACAGTTGAAAAATCAACTTCAAACCTTTCAGATGAATATGCTTCAAATTTAAAGACAGCTCAAACATTCTTCGAACTCTTCTTAACTGAAGATTTAGAAGCTCAAATACCGTTAATTTGTCCAGGTGTTACTCATTATCCTCCATTTTATGGTGCTGAGCCTGGAAAATATGATGCTTTTGTTGCGGCAGGAAAAGGATGGATGGATGCCTTTGATGATATTACCTATAATGCTGAAGTTTGGCTACCTGGAACTGATTCTTTGGGAATTCCAAACGGAAGTGTCAGAACTTACGGTGTGTGGACAGCAAAAAACCCGATGAATGGTAACATTATTACAACAAATGCATATCATTCGTTTGAATTTAATGCAAAAGGACAAATTCACGAAATGCGTGATTATTTCGATGCTTCAGGTGCTATGGCTGCAGCAATGAAAAAAGCCCAATAGGTGAAAATGATTCGTTTTAAAACCCTCCCATTCGGAGGGTTTTTCTTTTATACCAGTGTACAGCATCCGAATCGTCTCTAATCCTATACTATCACTGACCTAACCTAAAATTTCCAGAGCATCATTTTACAGAAGGGTTTGTGGATAGATGTCGTGGATTGATTTTTATCAAAAAAAGGAATAAACTGCTCAAAAATGACTAAAAAAAGCCCAAAATGGTTCGAAATTGACCAAAATTGGACAAATATTAAGCTTTTTTAATCTACATTGTTGAAAAACACCCAGAAATTGTATCCGTTTTTAAAAAGCAAACAAAATGACTAAATGAAAGGGGTTAGATTTGTTAAAGCAAGAGGCGAGAAAAGTGCCTTGGCAAAAATCAAATTAGTCAGAAAACCCGGTAATAAGCTCGGACAAAAATATTGCCCTCCGGGTTCAAATTGTACGACTTGTAAATCCGATCATTATCATTAACTTGAATTAATTATTAATCATAAATCAATTAAAATGAAAAAAGGTATAATCGCAATAACAATTGCACTATTTTCAATCAATGCATG
>Ga0233395_1000994_pt1 | contig 14179 bp, 15 predicted proteins | sample 27DmetaG_FD_186029 | JGI IMG/M metagenome (GOLD analysis project Ga0233395, IMG submission 186029) | Seawater microbial communities from Monterey Bay, California, United States - 27D | ecosystem: Environmental > Aquatic > Marine > Coastal | place: USA: California | collected 2016-10-12 | reverse complement strand
TTTCCCTCAGAAACATTCTTTTGAGAAATAAAATCAGCAACTGCTAATATTCCACCAAGATTATCTGATGGGTGACCCCATTCAGCTGCAAGCCATGTGTCGTTATAATCCAGCCATCTAATAATACAGCCGATATCAAATGCACCTTTGATAGGATCTAATTTAAAATTTGTTCCAGGAACTCTTACTCCATAAGGAACTGAAGTTCCTTCAACTACTGGCCCAAGCATTTTTGTGCAAGCTGGAAATTTTAATGCCAGCAAACCACAACCGATGGTATCAATAAGACAATTTCTTGCAGTGTCTAATGCAAGTTCAGATTCAATTTGAAAATTTGCAACATAATCTGCAATTTCAGAAATTACAGAGTCATAGCCAGGTCTAATATTTAAATCAACATTTGAGGACATATTTTAGTCCCTATCTTCTATATCAACCCACTCAGAACTTTCTACACCAATATAATCTGCGCTTGGTCTTATAATTCTATTATTTGCTCTTTGCTCCATGCAGTGAGCAGTCCATCCAGAAACTCTAGACATTACAAAAATTGGGGTAAATAATTTTGTTGGAATACCCATATAAAAATAAGCAGGAGCATGAAAGAAATCTGCATTAGCAAACATTTTCTTTTCATCTGCCATTACTTTTTCAACCTCTTCAGCAACTTGATATAAATCATCATTGTCATGAAGTTTTGATAATTCTTTTGCGTATTCTTTAATAACTGCATTTCGAGGGTCACGAATTGAATATACTGCATGACCAAAACCCATAATTTTTTCTTTATTGGCAAGCATAGATAATATTTTATCTTTTGCTTCTTCTCTAGAAGTCCAATTTTCAATTAATTCCATAGCCTTTTCATTTGCACCGCCATGCAATGGTCCTCTTAATGAACCAATAGCAGCAACAACACATGAATGAATATCTGACATTGTTGAGGCACACACTCTGCCTGTAAAAGTAGATGCATTGAATTCATGTTCAGCATATAAAACTAGCGAAACATCCATAACTTTTCTATGAAGATCACTTGGAGTTTTTCCATGGAGAATGTGAAGAAAATGTCCTGCCATTGAATCTTCTTCATTTACTAGATTAATATCTTCCCCATCATGAGAAAATTTATACCAATAAGTAACAATTGAAGGCATTGTAGCTATCATTCTGTTTATTGAATTCAGCTGATTACTAAAATCACCCTCAGGTTCTAAATTACCTAACATAGATGTACCGGTTCTCATAACATCCATAGGATGGGCTGTGGCTGGTATTTTTTGAAGAACTTCTTTCAATGATTGCGGTAGATCTCTAAGGCTTTTTAATAAAGCTTTATATTCGATTAACTCAGAAGAGTTGGGTAATTTATTGTATAAAAGCAAGTAGGCAACTTCTTCAAAAGAAGCTTTTTCAGCTAAGGTTTCTATCTTATGACCTCTATAAGCCAAACCTTCTATTTGACCTACCGTTGATAGGGATGTTTCTCCTGCTACCTGTCCTCTAAGCCCGGCACCTTCTAACTTTTTAACCATATTATCCTCATATTCTAATTCTTATTTTTTATATAACTCATCTAGTTTTTGCTCAAAACTGTGATAATTTAATCGCTCATATAATTCTTCTCGGGTTTGCATTATATCCAAGAGACCTTCTTGTGTCCCCTCTTTAGCAAGCGAAATGTAAACTTTTTCCGCGACTTGACTCATAGCTCTAAAAGCAGTTAATGGATAAAGAACCATATCAACACCAGCTTTGGTAAGCTCTTCTTTTGTGAATAAAGGTGTTTTTCCAAATTCTGTAATATTGGCAAGAATTGGTACTTTAATTTTATCCTTAACTGCTGAATATTCTTCAAGACTTGTTGCCGCTTCAAGAAAGATACCATCTGCACCATCTTCAACATAGGCTGAAATTCTATCAATAGCTCCATTAATTCCTTCGGATGCTACCGCATCTGTTCTAGCCATAATAAAAAAAGACTCGTCATGTCTGCCATCGACGGCAGCTTTAATTCTATCTTGCATTTCTTCTTTAGAAACTAAAGATTTATTTGGCCTGTGACCGCATCTTTTTTGAGAAACCTGATCTTCCATATGGACAGCAGCACATCCTGCATCAATCATGCATTTAATTGTTCTAGATATATTAAAAGCACCTCCCCAACCTGTATCAATATCCACAAGTAAAGGCAGAGATGAAGCATTAGTTATCCTCTTTGCATCTGTTAACACATCCTCTAACGATGTAATACCCAGATCTGGCATGCCATAAGAGGCAGCAGCGACACCTCCACCTGAGAGATATATAGCTTGATGACCTGATTTTTCTGCCAATATTGCAGAGTAAGCATTGATAGTGCCCGGAATAATAAGAGGATTATTCTCTTTTAGAGCATTTCTAAATTTTTGACCTGATGACATGGTTGGAGAAGTATAATGCAGATCAAGGCTGATTCCCAAATACTAAATTATCCGTAAAATTTTACGCCTCGAATAATTCTTTCTTTATTATTCTTTCTTCTCCACCGATTGGTATCCCTAAGACTATAGACGCAACCACAATATTCTTGCTGATAAAACTCTTCTCTCTTAGAAATCTCAATCATTCTTGAGGAACCGCCTTGTTTCCTCCAATTAAAATCCCAATAAACAACATCTTCATATCTTTCGGCTGCCTTATGGCCGGAAGTGTTAATTTGATTCATATCTTTCCATCTAGATATACCAAGTGTTGTTGCATAAACACTAAAATTATTTTCTTTTGCAAATAAAGCAGACCTCTCAAACCTCATGTCAAAACATTGAGTACAGCGTTTACCTCTTTCTGGTTCATCTTCAAGGCCTTTAATCCTTTCAAACCAATTATCTTTATCATAATCTGCATCTATGCAATCAAAACCAAGTTTTTCACAAAATCTTCTATTTTCATTTTTTCTAATTTCATATTCTTCCACAGGATGAATATTTGGGTTATAAAAAAATACAGTTGTCTTAATATCTGAGGCTGCTAGGGCTTCCATGATTTCACCTGCACAGGGTGCACAACAACTATGAAGCAATAAATCAGTACCCTCAGCAGGCATTTGAAGCTTAGGCCTTTCGTACTTATCTAATGTTAATTTATTGTTCATTTAATAAACTGTGAGTTTTCTTTAATAGCATTTTCTAAATCATTGTAATCATGAAAAGAAGGTATATCTGGATAGCTTGATGAAATTTTATCAGGTGCATTCATAAAAAATCCTTTTTCAGCAACTTCAAACATTTGTATATCGTTATAAGAATCTCCTGCTGCAAGACATCTATAACCTATGGATTGAAATGCAGTGATAGCTTGTTTTTTTGCTTGCTTGTGACGCAACTTATATGAAATAACTTCATCATTTTCTACTTCTAAGTTATGACATAAAAGCAAAGGATGCCCCATTTTATCCATCAAGGGTTTTGCTATTTCATGAAAGGTATCAGAAAGAATAACAACTTGAAAATTTTGCCTTACATTATTTAAGAATTCTTCGGCTCCTTCTAGAAGATCTAATTGAGCTGATGCTTCCTGTATATCTGATAATTTTAGATTATGTTTTTTCATTACATCTAATCTAAAGTTCATCAAGTCAGAATAATCAGGAATATCGCGAGTAGTTTTATTAAACTCATCTATGCCTGTATTTAATGCAATCTGTTCCCAAATTTCAGGAGTAAGTGTTCCTTCCATATCAAAACATACTATTTCCATGATAAGTCCTTTTATTTATTTTTTATTCCATAGGGAACGTGTCCCGATGCTGTTGTTTGTAAAGCGTCCATGATATGTTTTTTTTGGTCATCAAAAAAGATGTCTGCCTCAAAAGATTTAAGAAAATGTTGCTTAGACATACCTCCTAAAAATAAAGATTCATCGATCCTTACACCCCATTCCCTCAAAGTTTTGATAACTCTTTTATCAGATGGAGCAGACCTTGCTGTTACAAGTGCCGTTCTAATAGGACATTCATTTATATCAAAATCATTTTGTATCTTGTTAAGCTCAACTAAAAAAGATTTAAAAGGTCCCTCTTTTAGTGGCGAGGTCGCCATAACTTCATTTTCTATAAATGCATCCAATCCCTCTTCATGAAAAACTTTTTCAGAATCATCCGAAAAAATTACCGCATCACCATCAAAAGCTATTTTTAACTGATCGTTATTTGATTGCATATTATTTTCACCATCTCTTGAAATAATCGTTGCTGCAGCAACATTACTTTCAATTGCTAACTTAACATCTTCAAAACTGCTGGATAAAAAAAGGTGAACTCCAAAATCTTTAACATATCTATGGGGACTCTCGCCGCCACAAAAAGCAGCCCTACTAATATTTAATCCATGTGATTCTATAGAGTTTCTAATTCTAAGACCTGTATCAGATGTATTTCTTGATAAAAGGATAACTTCTATTCTTTCTCTATCTTTATAAAACGAATTAATACTTAGAATTTTTTTTACTAGGCTAAAAGCTTCTCCAGGATCAAGTGTTTTATCTTCATTGGCTATTTGATATTCTCGATAAGAATCTAAACCTTCTTTTTCATATATTTCATGACTTTCATCTAGATTAAATAATGCCCTTGAAGAAATTCCAATTATTAGTTTTGACTGATCATTCATAATTTTTCTTGATTTAATTTATATTCTGGCATTATACTGTATAAATATATAGTATAATTTAGACAATATGAAAGATATAACACCTCAACAACAAAAAGTACTTGATTGTGTTCAAGTTTACCTTAATAAAACAGGATTTCCGCCAACAAGAGCAGATATATGCAGAGAATTAGGCTTTAAATCACCTAATTCAGCTGAAACGCATCTCCGCGCTCTAGAAAAAAAAGGTTTTATTTCAATTGAGAGTGGAACCTCCAGGGGGATTTCTATTATAAATCCAGAAGTTACTATTGAAGGGGATGAGTATCCAATCGTCGGTCTAGTTGCTGCCGGGTTGCCAACACTGGCAAGCGAGAATGTTGAAAAAGTTTTGAATTGCCCTAAAGGTTTTTTTGGGTCTGACTTTGATTATTTTTTAAGAGTCAGGGGTTTGAGCATGAAAGATGCTGGAATCATGGAAGATGATCTAATTGCGGTAAAGAAGACACAAGAAATAAGAAATGGAGATATTGTTATTGCTCGTATCGAAGATGAAGTAACTGTTAAATACTTCCAAAGAAGTGCTCCAAATATAGTTCACTTAAAACCAGCAAATAATGATTTTAACGATATTGAAATTAATCTAGAGGAAACAGAGTTATTTATTGAAGGTAAAAGCGTTGGTTTAATTAGAGAGAATTAATGCAGAATTACTGCCTTCTTAGAAAGTCTTTCTTTTTGGCTGTCAAAGAATTCATCAAAATCACTTACACTTCCGCTTACACTTTCGATTCCTGCTCTAATCATCTCTTTAGCAACAGCTAATTCTTGGCCTTGAAGAAATTCTTTAGATTCAGCTGAGAAATCAATTTTAACAATTGGATTATCATGATCGTCTGACCTTCTTAAAACAATACTTCCATCAGGCAATTGAGCTAATTCTAAATAATTTGACATTTTTTCTCCGTATTAATTAAGCTTAACACTCCTCAAGAGTTTTGCGAAGCAAGAGCATAAACCTTTTATATTTATCTAATATCAAATTTATTTTTTTCAAGTCAATTGTGTCATTTGAGGCAATTATTGATGCATTAACTGGGTTCAATAACTTCTCTTTAGTGGAATTGATTAGCAAAAAAATTCCATCAGAGTTGTTAAATTCATTATCTATAATATTTTTTATTGCAGGCTCATCTGCAAGAATATTCCATTTTGCTTGATAGTTTAGTTTATTAAGTAAAATGATATCTATATTTAATATTGAGCTTATATCCAATGCCAGAAAATCTAGGCTTTGCTCAAGAGATGATAGAAATAAATATAAATTATTTTTATCTTTACTAGATTCGTCAAAAACTAAATTAGCATGAATGTCTTCACATATATCTAAATATAAATTTACTAGCTCTTTTGAATTCACTTACTTTTTAAATTCTGGACCCATTCACCGTTATCATATACAGCAGTCCATTTAGTTTTTTTACCATCTTTTTCTGAAGCCAAGTAGTGTATGTCATCAGTTTTATTGTATCTAATTACATATGGATTTCCGTCTCTGTCTTTTTCAGGAGCGCTTATTAAATATGAGTGTTTGTCTGTTTTGGGTAAGAATCTACAAGCTTCTAATATCTCAGAGGCAAGTGTATTAATTTCTGAAACTTTAGGAGCTCTCGTCTCTCTGTTTTTGGGATATTTGCTAGCAGCTAAGAATAATCCCTTCATACTGTCTCTTAATAGATAATGGTCTTCGCATTTAATACATGCTAAGTCTGGAATAGATATGGGCTCCATCATTAATGGTTTAGGTTCTCCATTCCTTTGCAAGGCTCTTGTTGCACCACAATTATCATTAAGGCAACCAAAATACTTACCGAATCTTCCAGTCTTCAATTGCATTTCTGAACCACACTTATGGCATTCTAGTGTTGGACCATCATAACCCTTTATTTTAAATTGACCTTCTTCTATGTAGTATCCATCGCAGTCAGGATTCTTTCCACAAACATGGAGTTTGCGACCCTCATCAATAAGATAATTATCCATGCTCGTATCACATTTATCACATCTTCTCTTAATCATTAAGTTTTCAGCTTCTTCATTGTCATCCACGCTAATGGCCTCATCACCAGAAACTAAATTTAAAGTCTCTTTACACTTATCATCACCTAAGTTTTGATATCCAGAACAGCCTAAGAAAACTCCATTTGAAGAATTTCGAATAACCATATTGGTCTTTTCACAAGCAGGGCATGTAATATTTGTTGAAGTCGGCTGATTGCCCCTCATACCATCTTCATCTGAAGCTGATATTAGATCTTTTTGAAAAGCACTGTAGAAATCATCTAAAACATTTTTCCAATTAAGCTCACCTCTTGCAACACTATCAAGATTATTTTCTAAATTTGCAGTAAATTCATAATCCATGATGTCATCGAAACTTTCTAACAATCTTTCAGTTACAATGTGTCCAATTTTTTTTACAAAAAATCTTCTATTTTGAATTTCAACATAACCTCTGTCTTGAATGGTAGAAATAATATTTGCGTAAGTCGAAGGTCTCCCTATTCCTTTCTTCTCTAATTCTTTAACTAAAGCAGCTTCGGAAAATCTTGCTGGAGGTTTTGTAAATTTTTGTTCGAGATTGACCTCACTTAAATCAAGAGCATCGCCCTCCAATAATGGTGGCAAGATATCATCACCATCTGATTTAAAAGGTTGTGAAATTTTAGTAAAGCCATCAAAGATAACCTCTCTGCCTCTAGCAGAGAAAGTATATTTATCAAAATTAATTTTAGCTGAAGTTGATAAATACTCAGCATCAGGCATTTGAGAAGCTATGTATTGTTGCCATATTAATTGATAAAGCCTTTTTTCTTCTTCCGTTTGATTCATTAAATCATCAGCCGTTAAAAAAGCATTTGTAGGTCTAATTGCTTCATGAGCCTCCTGAGCGTTTTCAGTACTTGAATAAATTCTTGGTGCATTTGTAAGATACCTTTCACCCAACCTTTCACCTATGAAATTTCTTGCATCTTGTATAGATTCTTTACTTAGACTTGGAGCATCCGTTCTCATATAAGTAATATGTCCTGCTTCATATAATTTTTGAGCAACTCGCATTGTTCTCTTAACCCCATAGCTAAGCTTGGTACTTGCTGCCTGTTGAAGTGTAGATGTTATAAAGGGAGGTCTAGGTTTTTGTTTGAGAGGCTTCTTAACAATTTCATTAATTGTAAGGTTTGAATTTTGAATAATATTCTCAATATGCCTTGCCTCTTCCTCTTGTAACAAAGGATCTGATTTCTTTCTATTTAAGCTGAATGGGATTATTAAATTATCCTTTTGTAAATTCATAGAAATTTCCCAAAATTCTTCAGGAATAAACTCTTGTATTAGTCTTTCTCGTTCATCAAGGACTCTCAGTGCAACTGATTGAACTCTACCAGCTGAGAGTCCTCTAGCAATCTTTTTCCACAAGAGTGGAGATAATTCAAAACCAATAACTTTATCTAAAAATCTTCTAGCTCTATAAGCTTTAACCAAATCTAAATCTATTTCTTTTGGATCAGCAAATGAATCTATAATTGCTGTTTTTGTGATTTGATTAAACCGCACCCTTGAATAATCATATTTCTCCGGGCCTAATGCTTCTTTTAAATGCCAGGCAATTGCTTCTCCTTCTCTGTCTAAGTCAGTTGCTAGATATATATGCTCAACACCTTTTGCTGCTTTGCGAAGAGCCTTAATTACTTTTTCTTTTTCAGGAATTATTTGCCAATCTGCAGCCCATCCATTGTCGGGGTCAATGCCCATCCTTCGAATTAATCTGTTTCTATCATTTACAGCTTTAAGTCTTGCTTTCTCTTCAGGAGCAATATCTTTAGGGATAGTTGCTCTTTTAGAATTTGGTGAGGCTTTTTTTGGCAAATCCCTAATATGTCCCACGCTTGACTCAACAATAAAATCCTTCCCTAGATACTTAGAAATTGTTTTAGCTTTTGCTGGTGATTCAACGATTACTAGTGATTTTGCCATAATAAAAAAATGTGTTCCTTTTTAGAAATACCACTAATGATGATAGTTTGACAAGACTTTTTTAAAAATTTTTGAGTAAGTTATTAATTTCCATTAACTCATCAAGCCCTTCATTTTCCTTCCACATAAATGAAATAGATGCATTTGAAAAAATTATCTCTAGAACATATGGAGATAAGTTTTTTAACTCATTTTGTATTTCATTATAATCATCTGAGTACTTCAACTTGAGTGGAGAATACAAAATTAATTCCTCTTTGTCTCTAATAAAATGCGCTTCTTTCAAATTTGTTTTATTTTTTATCTGGTAAATCATGTTATTTAGATCTTTATTTTTGAATAAATTTTTACCAATTGAAGATGAAGAAATCTTGAATCCAAGCTTGGATGCATCCATTCTTAATGTTGCAATTTTTCTAGATGACTTAGACGGAATTGCAAAACTTACTGTGCCAATAAGAAAGGTTATAGCTATAAAAATGAGTACATATTCCATATCTTATTTAAAGAAGAATATCTTCAACAATTTTTGGACCTTTAACTATAAAGCCAGTATAAATTTGAACCAAAGAGGCTCCTGAAACAATTTTTTTATGATAATCAGATTTGGACATAACTCCTCCAGCTCCTATCAGAGTTAGATTTGGGTATAAATCCTTAATGTTTTTGAGTAGATCAGTAGACTTATTCATTAACGGAGCGCCAGAAAGTCCACCTTTGATTGATTGATACTTTTTATCTTTTAGTTCATCTCTATTTATAGTGGTATTGGATACTATGAGGCCACTTAATGATGACTCTTCAATGATTCCAGCAATAATTTTAATTAGCTCAAATGATTCATCTGGAGATATTTTTAAAAAAATAGGTTTTACAAAATTTATTATCTTTGCTTCAGTCTGAATAGAACTAATTAGCTTTTTAATATTTTCTTCGCTATGCAAATCTCTTAGGCCTGGTGTATTTGGAGATGATATATTTATCGTTATATAGTCAGCTACGTCGGCAACCTTTCTGAGACACTCTAGGTAATCATCGATTCTTTTTTGATCTGCAGATTCTTTATTTGCACCAATGTTTACACCCACAACTCCATTATATTTTTTGTTATTAAGATTTTTAACAAGATGGTCTATTCCTTTGTTATTAAATCCAAGCCTGTTAATTACTGCCTGTTCTTTAAGCAATCGAAAAACTCTTGGCTTAGGATTTCCAATTTGGGGTAACGGAGTAACTGTTCCAACCTCTAAAAAACCGAAACCCAACTCTCCTAAACAATCTATAAAATCTCCATTTTTATCAAGACCTGCCGCAGTTCCAAGTCTATTTTTAAATATAAGTCCATCTGTTTCATAGTGGAGATTTTTTAACTTCAATGTAAAAAAAGGTAAAAGTTTTAATTTATATAAAATATTTAAAGAATTGAGGGCTATGGAGTGCGAAATTTCTGGAGGAAATAACTTAAAAATTGATAGGAAAATATTCAAGATTTTTGAAATAGATTATGAATTGCTTCGCTTATATCTTCATCTTGAAGGCCCTTGAATAAAGTTGCAGCTACAAAGCCCTTTTTAGAACCACAATCAAATTTTTTACCTTCATATTTGCATGCAAATACTTCATGGTCAGAAAGCATTAGTTTGATAGCATCGGTTAACTGAATTTCATTGGAAGAATCTACTTTGACCATATTTAAATATTTAAATATATTACTATCTAATATGTACCTTCCAACAACGGCAAGATTTGAAGGCGCCTCACTGATATTTGGTTTTTCGATAATATCATTAACTTTAATATTGGAATCTATATTCATTGGCTCTATAACACCATACTTAGAAATATCTTCTCCAGTTACCTCATTTACACCAATTACAGGCGATCCTAAATTTTCATAAACTTTTTTAAGTTGATTTAAACAGCTCTCTTTAGAGAAAATTAAGTCGTCTGCCAACAATATTGCAAACGGCTCATCATTAATTAAATGTGCAGCATGATTTATTGCATCACCGAGGCCATTTGGTGATTTCTGTCTAACATATGTAAATCTAGTATTTTTGTATACTTCAGGATTAATTAACGCTATAAAGTTATCTTTAGAGTTTTTGTAGAGCTTATCTTCTAACTCATAATTAGTATCAAAATGATTTTCAATAGCTGTTTTTGTGTGGCTAGTAATGAATATGATTTCCTCTATTCCTGCACTCACTGCCTCATCAACAGCATATTCAATTAGAGGCTTATCTATAATTGGCAGCATTTCTTTTGGAATGGCTTTAGTCGCAGGCAAGAACCTTGTTCCAAAGCCAGCAACTGGTAAAACTGCTTTCTTAACTTTTTTCATTTTTCTGTTTAATAATAATTCTAGATATCATAGCAAAAATAATTCCTGAGATAAGCCCTCCTAGGTGGGCAAAATTAGCAACATTACCAAAGCCGAATAACGTAAGTATGCCTAAAAATCCTAATATTAACCAAATTATCATGAATAGATAAATAGCTGGTGGTAATCCATACCTGTCTTGCTTATTTTCAAATTCATTAATCATGCAATATCCAAGCAGTCCATATATAACCCCTGATAAGCCACCAAATAAGGATGGTCCTCCAAAAAAATATTGAGTTAGGTTTGAAGAAATTGAACAAAATATGACTAAATTTGCAAACACAAAATTACCATCTAATAGTTCAATCTTAGATCCTAAAACATAAATCCATAAACAATTAAAAGCTAAGTGAGCAAAAGAAAAATGAATAAGCATTGGTGTAATAAGTCTCCACCATTCATTATTTTTATTGAAAGTGGATTCTATCGTAAAGAAATTAATATATCCCCTTTCAAGAGAATTGAAGTCAATTTTAAGAAAGGTAAAAGGCTCTATAATCGATAAAAAACTGCCATAATTAGATAAAAGAGCAATAATTATTGATGTTGCAATTATCGGTATATGAAAGTTTTTTATATTCACTTAAGATTTTTGTTGAGATATATCAAGACTCCATCCAAGTTTTTCTCTACATGCCTCAAAAAAGTCATTATCTATAGGATGAACTAATCTTAATTTATCCTCCATTTTTGAAATTTTTATATCTTCTATATATGGTGCCGGAATATCTTCCTGACCGTCTGCACAAATTTTTGCTGTCTCTAAAGGTCCTCTTAAAATATTAACTTTTACATTTTCATTTGAAGATATTACAAAAGGACGGGATGAAATACTTTGAGGTAACATAGGTAAAATAGTCCATACATCTAATTCTGGATGAATAATAGGGCCACCTGCAGATAATGCGTATGCGGTTGACCCTGTGGGGGTTGCAATAATTAAGCCATCTGACCTTTGCTCATAAACAACTTTCTCATTAACAGATAATCTATACCTCATTAGCTGAGTATAAGCACCAGAATGGATAACAATTTCATTAAGGCCATATACAGTAGTGTTTTTAAAGGTAGCGCTAACGAGATTTCTCTCTTCAATTTTACAATTACCATCAATAATATCTTTTATAACGGACTCAAAATCTTCAATCTTAATATCTGTTAGAAAACCAACAGTTCCCATATTAATTCCTAGTATTGGAATATTGAATTTAAGATAACGTCTAGCTGATCCTAGCAGAGTGCCATCACCACCAAAAACAATTATTAAATCTATCTTTGATGTAAATTCATCATGACTTAATACTGTTAATGAATCATTTTTATAATCTGATGAATCCTCAACAAAGACTTCAGTTGAATATTTTTTCAAAGACATGATAAGTGAATCAAGTGCTTTGTAGTCTAAGCCCTGATATGATTTTTCTTTGATATAAATTCCGATGTTTTTAAACATACAGCTATTATACTCATTCATATAACTCATACCCAATAAATATAGTTACTATTGATAATTATTAAACATTTAATTTCTTTTGAACAAGAGAATGTTTGATATAGAATGTTTTTACAAATAAAACTTATAAAAGCATTAATATGACTCAGCTAGAACATTTTAGAAAAGAAACAAGGGAATGGTTAGATCAAAACTGCCCTCCCTCAATGAGATCTGGTGCAGATCCTTCAATCCCACTTGATGAAGTTTGGGGTGGAAGAAATGCAGAATATAAGAATCCAGAATCTAAAATCTGGCTTGATAGAATGGGTGCAAAAGGCTGGACTATGCCTTCAGTTCCAAAAGAATATGGAGGCGGTGGATTAAATGCTGAAGAAATTTCTATATTGAATCAAGAAATGTTTGCAATTGGCGCGAAAGGACCTTTGTTAAGTTTTGGTATTTGGATGCTAGCACCAGTTTTGCTTGAATATGGAACAGAAGAACAAAAAAAAGAACACCTCCCAAAAATTATTAAAGGAGAGATCAGATGGTGTCAGGGATACTCTGAGCCCGGTTCAGGATCTGATTTAGCGAGTCTTGCAACAAAAGCTGAAGATATTGGAAATGAATTTTTAGTTAATGGTCAAAAAGTTTGGACTTCTTATGCCGATAAGGCTGATTGGATATTCGCTCTAGTAAGGACAGGACCAAAAGAACCCAAGCATGATGGCATAAGTTTTTTGTTAATTGATATGCAAACTATTGGGGTTAGCACCAAGCCAATTACTTTAATATCAGGAAAATCTCCATTTTGTGAGACATTTTTTGATGATGTTAAAGTACCAAAAGAAAATCTTATAGGCGAGCTTAATGCTGGTTGGGCAATTGCTAAGGCATTGTTACAACATGAAAGAGCTTTTATTTCTAGTTTTGGTCTTGCTTCTGCTATGGGTAGCGGCAGGGATCTAGTTTCAATTGCAAAAAAACATATTGGGGAAGAAGACGGAAAAATTAGTAATGGTTTTTATAGATCGCAAATAGCTTCGCATAAAATTAAAGAGCATGCATTTGGTTTGACCTTAAAGAGAGCAAAAGACGAGGGTGGGAAAGCTAGCGCAACTGCTTCAATGTTTAAGCTTTACGGAACTGAGCATAATAAAAAGCGTCATGAATTAATGATAGCAGCCACAGGAATAAATGGTGTTGCATGGGATGGTGATGAGTTTGATAAAAAAGATAAGGATCTTACTAAAGCCTGGTTAAGAACAAAAGGAAACTCTATTGAAGGTGGAACTTCTGAAGTTCAATTAAACGTCATATCAAAAAGAGTCTTGGGTCTTCCAAGTTAGAAATATTCAATCAGGATAAAAGAAAATGAAATTAATACTTACAGAAGAACAAGAATTTCTTAGAGATACCGCCAAAGATTTTGCTCAAGAAAGAACACCAGTTACTCATTTTAGATCTCTTAGAGATAATAATGATGAAAATCTTTGGGATAAGGATATTTGGCAAGAAATGGTCAATTTAGGCTGGTCAGGGATTCTTATACCAGAAGAATTTGGTGGCTCTGATTTTGGTGTTGCAGGTATAAGTGTTATCTTACAAGAATGTGGCAAAACTCTTACGCCCTCTCCTCTTTTTTCAACAGGTGTTTTAGGTGCATATGCTATTTCTAATTTTGGAACACAAGAA
>Ga0233395_1000987_pt1 | contig 14243 bp, 10 predicted proteins | sample 27DmetaG_FD_186029 | JGI IMG/M metagenome (GOLD analysis project Ga0233395, IMG submission 186029) | Seawater microbial communities from Monterey Bay, California, United States - 27D | ecosystem: Environmental > Aquatic > Marine > Coastal | place: USA: California | collected 2016-10-12 | reverse complement strand
CGGTGTTCACTTCCCCGATAAACCCGACTACATTGGCACCATTTTGATGCGGATAGTTTCTTAGAATCCGTTTTGAAGCGTAGAACCCTGGAAATGCTTTAAGTTCAGATTTAATCTGTGTATAGGTCGATTTCGAGAGCATTTTCATGAACATACTACTCCGAAAATAACTGTAGTTTTTCGCCTTCTCTAGTTGCTCCTTGATTACTGAAACTTCAAGATCTAAAAGATGTCCGAGGGCCGTTGTGTCCAAATCCTTTATTAAATAGGGACTCACCATTAAATCGTATGCTGGACTATTCCCTACGAGCAGCCGACCGTCTCTATCGTACACATATCCTCTAGGGGCATAAAGCTTTTCCGCTGCCGTAGCGTTGCGCTCAGCCCTTGCGGCATAATCTTCATTGATGACTTGCACCTGAAACAGCCGATACAAGAAGAGTAAGCCGATTAAAGTAAGACCCAAATAAAAAGCACTACTACGCGGCATATTTTTTCGAGAATAAGGCGTGAGTAATAGCGAGCAAGACTAGAGTAATTAAACTAGAGACAACAATCCTACCCACAAGCAGCACAGGGTTGTCGAAGCCATAGTTCTCTGCGGTAAAAAGAACGGTGTGATGCAGTAAAACAAGTACCGATGAAGTGGTCAAATAGGGTACTAATGCGAGATGGGAGACACCTTCGTTGTCGTCCGATTTTCGATAGCCAATCAACGCATTCTCTACCCAAGGTTTTGTAGTAACTAACGCCAAACAAGCTAAAGTATGTGCTCCACCGCTCTGTTCGAAGGCGTCCATAATACTACCGACTATAAATGCTATCGTGTAAAGACCCATTCGAGTAACACCAAAAGGTAGCCAAAGAAAAAACCATAAATAGAGATATGGATTGCCGTAAACTGTTAACGGTAAATCCTGCAGAAATCCCCATTGGACAAAAAGTAAAACGGCCAACCACAAAATGTTTTTTACTATCGTCATAGAGCAGGTACCTGTAATGAATCTAAACGCTCTGCATCTTTCAACTTACTGATGTAGAGCCAGTTCATGTTTTTAAAATCGGCACTTAGTGCCACTTTTGCGGTCCATGTAAGGTCTTCATTGTTTTGAACTGCACTTATCACTGTGCCTGTCAATGTGGATGGCCCTACTGAGGTTCGGGTAAAACTATAAACGCTATCACCAGGCATAGGTCTGTTCTCACGTTGTATATCGATCAGTGTTGCCCAAGAAGGGTCAGAACCGTCCCAATGCAATTCTCCCAAACCCTTTCCTGAAATGCGAGCGCCAATATTTCCTTTACCGTGTAACAATGGAGTAATATGGGCATACGCATCACTAACTTCTACAACAGAGCCTATCCAGCCGCCTGCGGTCATTGCCCCCATTCCCGGCTGAATACCATCTCTGCGACCGGCATGAACGATAATGTAATTGTTCCTTTTAGTGTACGAATAGTCAACAACTCGTGCTGGTATGAAATCGTAGTCTGTAGAATTTGAAAAATGATCTGCAGAAGCCCTTGTTCCTCCGGAGCGAAGTCTCGCATTCTCACGGGCCAATTCCTCATTGATTGCCTCGAGTCGCCAATACTGCTTCCAGCCAGACAAGCCATTATGAACTGTGGCGACTGCACCGAAGCCCACATTGTTTAATCTGTGTTCTGCAACGGGGTTTTTAAGCGAATGGCGCAAAAGCGCGATGAGCACGAACACTATGAGCAACAGAGTGCTTCGATACTTTGCCAAGAAAAGTATCAGTTGCTGCATAGTAGTGTATTATTTAACTTTCTAAAATCGTTTTGAAGTGTTCGATGTTTTTCAACACGATACCCGTTCCTCTTACTACCGCACGTAATGGGTCTTCTGCAACATAAACAGGCAAGTCAGTCTTTGCTGAAATACGTTTGTCTAAACCACGAAGCATTGAACCACCTCCCGCAAGATAGATTCCGCTATTGAAGATATCTGCTGCCAATTCTGGAGGCGTATTGCTCAACGCTTCCATCACAGCATCTTCAACACGTGTAATACTTTTCTCGAGGGCACGGGCCACTTCCATGTGGGTAACCTCAACCTGCTTTGGCTTACCAGAAAGAAGATCGCGTCCTTGAACAGAATATGGTTCTGGGATTTCATCTAATTCTTCTTGAGCTGCACCAACTGCAATTTTAATGTTTTCCGCAGTACGCTCACCTACATATAGGTTATGCTGAGCACGCATGTAAAGTGCAATATCATTGGTAAATACATCACCAGCAACTTTAATGCTCTTGTCACACACAATGCCACCCATTGCTAAAACTGCAATTTCCGTTGTACCGCCACCGATATCAATGATCATGTTACCCTTTGGCTCCAAAACATTAACACCAATACCAACAGCTGCGGCCATGGGTTCATGAATGAGGTATACCTCTTTGGCATTTGCGCGTTCCGCTGAGTCTTTTACAGCACGTTTTTCAACCTCTGTGATTCCAGAAGGTATACAAACTACCATTCGTAAACTGGGCGGGAACAAACGCTTTTTAAACGAAGGAATGCTCTTAATGAGCTCACGAATCATGTGTTCCGAAGCTTCAAAATCTGCAATCACCCCGTCTTTCAGCGGTCGTATGGTTTTAATGTTTTCGTGCGTTTTACCGTGCATTTGTCTCGCCTCTTGCCCTACGGCAATGATTTGACCCGTGCGACGGTCTTGTGCAACGATAGACGGGGAGTCAACGACTACCTTGTCTTGATAAGTGATAAGCGTATTGGCTGTACCCAAGTCAATCGCTATATCTTCTGTCATGAAACTAAACCAACCCATGTGCTGAAGGTAATAAAAATTAGTGTTTGAAGTGACGAATTCCGGTTGTAACCATGGTCATTCCGTTTTCATCACAATAGGCAATACTTTCTTTGTCGCGAATGGAACCTCCAGGTTGAATGACACAACTTATTCCCGCGTTATCTGCGATCTCTACACAATCCGGAAATGGGAAAAATGCATCAGAAGCCATGGCGGCCCCATTGAGGTCAAACCCAAAGCGACCCGCCTTTTCAACTGCTTGGTTCAGAGCGTCGACACGTGAAGTCTGCCCCGTTCCGCTCGCAAGAAGTTGACCGTCTCTCGCGAGGACGATGGTATTACTTTTTGTGTGTTTACAAACTTTCGCTGCGAAAATCATATCGGCAATTTGCTTTTCAGTCGGAACCAATTTTGTTACGGTCTCCATATCTGCCTCAGCTTCCGTCAATGCATCTTTGGCTTGAACGAGTGTTCCGTTTAACACGGTACGGACATTAAATGCCGGTACTTCGTAATCTTTTAAAAGCAGTAATACCCGGTTTTTCTTTGAGCGTAATACTTCCAAAGCATCCTCGTCGTATGCAGGCGCAATAAGCACTTCAAAAAACAGTGAATTCATTTTCTCCGCAGTTGCCTTGTCAACCGTTCTATTCGCTGCAATAACGCCGCCAAAAGCGCTTACAGGGTCACCTGCTAAAGCATCATCCCAAGCTGCGGCTAGGCTGCTGCGTGTGGCTAAGCCACATGCGTTATTGTGCTTTATGATTGCGATAGTCGTCTCGTCAAATTCTCTGATCAGATTGACCGTTGCATCAATGTCTAAAAGGTTGTTGTAGCTCAATGCCTTTCCGTGAATCTGTTCGAGTGCATCATCAAGGTTTCCGAAAAAGGCCGCTTCCTGATGTGGATTCTCGCCGTATCGTAGGGATTGCTTTTTGCGGTTGCTCATTTTTAGATCCAAGCGATCACCCGCAAAATAGCGGTGAATAGCTGTATCGTAATGGCTGCTTTCATCGAATGCTTCTAATGCGTAGCGGCGGCGTACTTCCAATGTTGCACCAGCTTCACCTTGTAAAACAGCTAATGCATCTGCGTATTGCCCCATGTTTGAAATGATCCAGCAATCGTTGAAGTTTTTAGCGGCTGCGCGAATCAACGAAATCCCCCCGATGTCTATTTTTTCGATAATGTCTTGTTCCGGTGCTCCCGAGGCAACAGTAGCTTCAAAAGGGTAGAGGTCAACAATCACGAGGTCGAAGTAAGGTATGTCAAATTCACTCATTTGTGCCCTATCACCATCGTGGGCTCTTCGTGCTAAAATTCCGCCAAAAACTTTCGGGTGTAAGGTCTTTACGCGACCTCCTAAGATGGAAGGGTATGAAGTTAAATCTTCAACGCGTTCAACAGCTATGCCTCGTTCTTCGATAAAGGCTTGCGTTCCTCCAGTAGAATAGATTGTGGTGCCCATCTCTTTAAGGGCATCAACGATAGGGCCTAAGCCGTCCTTATGAAATACAGAAATCAAGGCGTTTTCGATGCGCATCAACGTGTGTGTTTTTGAAAAATAATGGAAGAAACAAAAGTAATGTTTTCATGCCGTGGGATTGTCTTTTTATTCTGCTAATTTTGAGGGAAATCCTGACCGCTTTGCTGTTACTATTAAAACTCATTCGAGAAAGTGTTTTGTTCGCCGTTATTTCACTGGCAGCGAACAAGTTACGTACGCTGTTGTCGCTATTGGGTATTACCATTGGCATCTTTGCTATCATCCTTGTTTATAGCATAGTAGATTCGTTAGAAAAGAATATTCGAGACAGCGTAAGCCAGTTGGGCGATAACGTAGTGTACATACAGAAATGGCCTTGGGGTGGGGGCGGTGAGTACGCTTGGTGGAAGTACCTCAATCGCCCTGTCCCGCTAAAAAATGAATCAGAACTGCTGCGTAAACGCAGTCAATATGCTGAAAATATCGCTTTTGGAAGTTCTTTGAATGGCACTACCGCAAAATTTGAAAGCAACAGCACAAGTGGCATCGAGGTGCTAGGCACAACATTCGAATATGCACAAATATGGGATTTTGAGCTTGCTCAAGGCCGCTATTTTACGGAATTGGAGATGAGCGCTGGACGGCCCTATTGCATTATTGGCGCGGATATCGCTGAAGGGCTTTTCCCTTATCGTGAGAGCTGTGTTGGCGAGCGCATTACCATTGAAGGTCAAAAACTAACCGTAATTGGAGTATTTGAAAAAGTTGGCCAGAGTCTAGTAGGTCAAAGCTACGACCGCCAAGCACTTGTGCCTTTTACTTTTGTTCGCACCGTCGTTAATACAGATCGAAACGATCAAAATCTGATTATGGTAAGCGCTAAGCCAGGTGTGCCTTTGGATCAACTAAAAGATGAGCTCACAGGGATAATGCGCTCATTGCGTCGCCTACGTCCTGGAGCGGATGATGACTTTGCGTTGAACGATCCGTCGCTTATTAAAAATCAGTTGGATTCCCTTTTTGGAGTGTTGGGTATAGTTGGCACAGTCATCGGTGGATTTTCTATACTGGTTGGTGGTTTTGGTATTGCCAATATCATGTTTGTGAGTGTAAGAGAGCGTACAAACGAAATCGGTATTCAAAAAGCGCTAGGAGCAAAGAACTTTATGGTCCTTTTCCAATTCTTAACTGAGAGCGTTGTGCTTTGTTTGATTGGGGGAATTATGGGATTAATACTTGTTGCTTTAGGCGCTTATGCCGCGACAAAAGCCTTTGATTTTGAAATTGCTTTAAGCTTGTCTAATGTTATTGTTGGTATTGGTCTAAGTGCATTGATAGGCTTGATTTCAGGATTTGTTCCCGCATGGATGGCCGCCCGCTTGAATCCGGTAGATGCTATTCGAATGAATGCTTAGGGTTACAAACGTTCAGCTATAAATTCAGCTACCCATTCTAAAAGAGCATGATCTTCCGCTGTAAAAGGGTCCAATTCATGAGAGTCAATATCAATCTGCCCAATCAGTTTTTCCTCCAGATATATGGGAACGACTATCTCACTTTTCGTAGCCAAACTACAGGCTAGATAATTGTCTTGAGCATGAACGTCGGGTACTTCAAAAGTTGCCCCTGAGATAGCTACTTGCCCGCAGATGCCTTTACCGTAAGGAATACTTGTGTGGTCTGTCGCCTCGCCGACATACGCCCCTAGTTCTAATTGGCCTTTAAGGTCATTCATCCAATACAAACCGGTCCAATTGTAGTATTGTATTTGCTTGTCAAGCACTTCAACAGTCCATTTCTGTAAATCTGTACCACGAAGGTGCGCTACTTTTAAGAGCTCGGCTTTGATTTTATCGAATTCAATAGATGTCATAACAGCAAGATTGTTGATAGAATAGCAGGATAATTGAGTAAACGTAGCACGGTTATTGCTTTTCTAGTGCGAAATTAGCAACAATATGAGCTTAACTTATGTTATGGCTATAATTATTAACCTAAATACCTGATATGAGAAATTTATTACTCTCATTTGCACTCCTAGGATTCGCGTGGTCTAGCTTAGCCCAAAGTACCACCAACGGAGTTCTTTCTACACAAGTCTGTCAAGCCGATACGATTGTATTCAGCTTTGATATATCATCTCCATTTAACGTTGGAAATACTTTTTCGGTCGAGATGAGTGACGCTAGTGGAAATTTTACTGGAAATTATGTGCACATCAATTCGCTCCTCGCTTATGGCGTTAGTGTTGCTAATGAAATTGATGTACTCGTCCCAGCTAATGCGGCTCAAGGAGCTTATAAATTTAGATTGATTAGTTCTAGCCCCTTCAAATTTTGTGATACCATAAATCCAGTTATAGTTGGCGCTAATCCAACAACAGGATTTACAGCATACAATTGGTTTGATAAAGCTGGTGAGCTTACTTTCTGTGAAGGCGATACCGCATTATTGGTTGTAGACACTCCGCCATTAGGGCAGTTGTATGATTATCAATGGTTTAGTGGGGGTGCTCCAATTGCAGGCGAAACTGGAGATACACTGCTTATTACGATCTCGGGCCTATATAGTCTTGAGGTTGATGCTGGGGGTTGTGAAGCTACCTCAAACGATACGGTGATCAATTCCTATCTGCCTACAGCGGCAGTGTTTGCCCAGGGTGGTTCGGGAATTAACTTTGTGGGTATTGATTCTATTCGCATGTGTAAGGGTACCGTTGCAACTTTAGAGCATTTCGGTTTTCCAGCTCCTGGAATTCTAGGATACGAATACCAGTGGTTAAAAGACGACAGCGTGAACATCTTTGGTCAGCCAGTTATGTACCCGCTATTAGATGATACATTAAGTTCTATTACAGTAGATTCAACAGGTACGTGGTATTTGGAGGTAACTTCTTTGCCAGGAGGCTGTAAAGACACTTCGAAGGTCTATTCTGTCATTGTGGATACGGTCCCAACGACAGCGACCTTAGTTCAGAATTGGCCGTGGCAAAGCTTACCGTCGAGTACGTTGTGTTTAACAGATTCAGCGCTACTTACTGCACAGGATACAGTTTTAGGAAGCACCTGGGAATACCAATGGCAGATAGCGTACCCTTCTGGTTCGAACAGTTGGTTGAATTTAGCCAATGACACGATGCCTTGGATGGTAGTAGATACTTCCATTGTTGCCGATACGGCAGACTACAGACTTTTTATTACGAATGAAGCGTGTTCATTCATTACGAACGAGCAGACCATCAATTTTGTGAATTTCCCGACCATACTCATTCAGCCAGGAGACTCATTGGGAATATGTGTCTACGATAGCGTTTTAGTGAGTCTGCAAAGCAATGCACTGAACTTTGCTTGGAATGGAGGATTTTACACAGGAAAACAGAATTTCCTTTCTGTGCCAGGTCAGTATATTATTGAAGCCATTGGAATAAACCAATGTATCACGGTTGACACTTTAGACATTTATAACTATACGTTAGTTGCTTCTGCTTCTGCTAACCCGCCAATAATTTCTCCAGGAGAATCTACAGTTCTTTCAGCTACGGGCGGTGTGTCATATTATTGGTTTGCGGATGCACCATCGTATTACAGTAACCAGCAATCTTCAACCACAGAAGCGTTACCTTCGGTTGATACCATTACTTATTTCATTCAAGTAGAAGACTTAAACGGTTGTGAGGATACTGCGAGCGTGCAGGTATTTGTCATTGAGCAAGATTCGGCCATTATTTATTCCAACACCTACGGGAACATTCAAAATGTCATTACGCCAAACGGCGATGGACGTAATGATGTACTCGATCTTAGCGGCATCACCGCAGGTGACGATTGTGAATTTACAGTATACACGCGTTGGGGTACACCTGTATTCAATCAGGAGGTCTATAATAATGCTTGGGGTGGAACAACCGATGGTGGTTCTGCACTTGAGGACGGAACGTATTATTTTGTGTTGACCCACAATAATGAGATACGGGTGAAATCGGCGGTAACCATCTTAAACAACTTCTAATCATGAAAAAGTTAGTATTTACACTCGCATTAGTTGTTACAGGTTGGACAGCTCAAGCTCAGCAACTCCCCTTAGTTTCAAACTATCTGAATACAGCACACCTCTTTAACCCTGCCTTTAGCGGCCTAGATGGGAAAACAGAGATTACGGTATTGAATAGACGTCAATGGACCGATATTCAAGGTGCTCCCGAAACGCAGTTTATGGCATTCAACGGTAATCGCGAAGACCTTAAGTTTGGGTATAGCGGTTATGCGTTTAATGATGTAACTGATATTGTATCTCGTGCAGGTTTTTACGGCTCATACGCGTGGCACGTCAAATTCACGGATCAAAACAGCCTTAGCTTAGGTTTAGGTGCAGGTTATGTAAACAATACGATAAACGTGGGTGGCATTCGTGTACAGGATGATTTAGACCCAGTGTTGTTCTCTGCATTAAATAGAGGGAAATTTGATTTGAACTTTGGATTTAACCTCAAGTTCGGTGATTTCTCATTCGGTGCAGCGGTACCTAATATTTTAGCGCCGAAGGTGGACTTTTCAGACAATTATGTGATCAGTCCATTCCAGTACCAATACATGCGTCACTATGTAGTGAATACACAGTACGATGTGAATTTGCAAAAGGGTTTGATGACTCTAAGTCCATTTGTAACAGTGCGTGCAAACGAGGTGACTATTCCACAGGTAGATGCAGGTTTAATGTTCAACCATAAAGAGTACTTCTTTATTGGAGCAGCTTACCGCTCCTCATATGCAGTTACGGCAAATACCGGTGTGCATTTAACGGAGAACATCACTATGGGTTATGCATATGATTTTTCGTTGAATACTTATGGTTTTGCATTGGGTAATTCGCATGAGTTTATGCTTCGCTATTCCTTTGGTGAAAGCAAAAAAGATAAGCGATTAGAGAACGAGCTCAAAAAATTGAAGGATCGTCAGCGTCGTCAATCTGGAGATCTTGAAGACCTTCTGAACGATCGTCTTGACGAATTTAAGGATGAGGTTTCTGCTCAGCAGAAAGAGCTATTTGATGCTGAAAAAGAAAACCTAAAAGGAGAACTTAGTGAAGCCGCATCTCAGGCCGCATCCCAAGCGGCAAGTAATGCAGTGAATGCAAGCGGTGCAATGAATTCAAACGCAGCAGGCGGAAACGGTGGTGCGAATGGTTCAAACAATCAAGGAACATATCCAGCGACTACGTACCCGCAAACGCCACAAGGTGGTCAGGTGAAAAGTAATATTAAAGGTTACAATCCTAATCAATACGCAGGTAATGTTCAAGCAGGCTCTCGCGGCTACTATGTAACTGCCGGCGTGTTTGGTTCGGTTACGAATGCAAACAAACTTCAAGCACGTTTAAGCAAGCAAGGTGTAGCTTCGGATGTATTCCAAGATCCAGGCAACAATATGTACTACGTCTTCTTATTGAAGTTCAACAACTACGAATCAGCGAAACAAGCTCAGAACAGTGGTTTCAACGGACAGTACGGTGGTAAGCTTTGGATTAAAGCGCTGTAGTACAGAGAAGAAAAAAAACCAAAAAACCCGGCGCACCGCGCCGGGTTTTTTTATGCAAAAATCTTAGGCTATTTTTTTTCGGCTTCCCGCGTTGGATAAATAAGATCCGGGTTGGTTGGAGCATTGTCCTTAGCGAGCTTTCCACCGTTCAAGATGCGCTCGGCTTGGATAAGGTGCCGTGCAATGTGCTGAATAATGATTTCAAGCGCCGTTATGGATTTGATCTTAAACGGCGGCAACGCTGAGGTCACGCGTGAATTGCATAAATCCTGACTGTTTGGAATGATCCGTACCAACTTTTCAATCTGACTGAGGTCCGCAATGAAGTTCTCCATTATTTTCTGCGGTGCAATTTTCAAGTCTGGATTTCTGAGACGGCGTGGTTTTAGTTTTCTGGGTGCGGGGATTTTCAGTGCTTTTGACTTGGTGATGGGTTGCATCCATACACGTGCTTTTTTCGTGAACCAGCCCATGTTTAGGGTACTGGATTCCTTCGCTTCAGGCAATTGACACACTTTGGTTAATTGGGGTAAATACACCTCATTGACATTGTTTATGTGCTCAATACATTCAATAGCAGACCACTGTTCACCTTCAGGAATAAAGAAAAGTTCTTCGTCTTCTAGAAAATAGAATGCCCGTTCAAATTGTGCTTTGTGTTGTGCCAATTCGTTTAGGCGGTTCCCAATGTACTCTTGTGCTTGCATGTGCTAGTTGGAGGATACGTTTTTAGTAATGCTCTGGAATACTTCATAAACATCCTGCAGGTGTATTATGTTTTGAGCAACAAAGGTGAGTCTATCGCCTTTTTGTTTGATTTGAACGCTGCGTGGGTGCTTTTGTAAGTAACCTAAGACCTCGGAGAAAATAGGTAGTTGGTAATACGGACTGTTATTTTCAGCTGCAAAGTGTGCAATAAGTTTCCCGCCTTTAATGATAATTTTCGTGAAGCCAATGTGCTTTGCGAGCCACTTAATACGCAGACTGTAAAGCAGATCTTCGACTTGAGGCGGTATGCCGCCGAATCGGTCTTCCAATTCTAATTGGAACAGTAGCAGATCTTCCTCCTTTTCTAGCTCACCCATGCGCTGGTATAACTTCAGGCGCTCTTCAATGTTATTGACGTATTCGTCTGGAATATGAAGCGCGAGATCGGTATCTATCTGAACCTCATCTACAAAATGCGCCCCTTCCGTTTTATCTGGCTGGTCGTACAATTCCTTGAATTCATTCTCTTTCAGCTCATTTACTGCTTCAGCGAGAATTTTTTGATACGTATCGAACCCCATATCGGAAATGAACCCACTTTGCTCACCTCCTAATAGGTCACCGGCACCACGAATTTCAAGATCTTTCATGGCAATTTTAAATCCAGAACCCAGATCAGTAAACTGCTCTAAAGCCTGCAGTCGCTTGCGCGCCTCATCCGTCAGCGTACTTAGCGGTGGCGCGATGAGTTTACAGAAGGCCTTTTTATTTGAGCGTCCCACACGTCCACGCATCTGATGCAAGTCAGACATGCCAAAGTGGTTGGCGTTATTAATGATAATGGTATTCGCATTGGGTACATCTAAGCCACTTTCGATAATAGACGTGGCAACCAAAACGTCGTATTTACCATCCATAAAGTCCAGCATGACTTTTTCCAATTTCTTACCGTCCATTTGGCCGTGGCCTATGGCAATTCTCGCATCGGGCACCAAACGTTGAATCATTCCGGCAACTTCCTGTATGTTGCTGACTCGATTGTTGATAAAGAAAACTTGTCCACCGCGTTGGATTTCATAACTCACCGAATCGCGAATGGCTTCTTCTGTGAATCCGATCAGTTCGGTTTCAATGGGTTGTCGGTTCGGTGGAGGAGTAGTCATAACACTAAGGTCGCGTGCTGCCATAAGCGAAAACTGTAGGGTACGCGGAATAGGTGTGGCGGTCAACGTCAAGGTATCAACACCCACTTTCAGTGTCTTTATTTTGTCCTTGACCCCTACACCAAATTTTTGTTCCTCGTCCACAATGAGTAGTCCGAGGTCTTTGAATTCCACGCTCTTACTGACCAATTTATGTGTACCGATAAGAATATCGACCTTGCCATTTTTAAGATTCGCCAATGTCTCTCGCTGCTGCTTGGCCGTACGGAATCTATTGATGTAGTCTACCGTTACGGGAAAACCTTCCAGCCGTTTGGTGAAGGTTTTGAAGTGTTGGAAGGCAAGAATAGTGGTCGGCACAAGCACGGCGACTTGTTTGCCATTTGCAGCAGCTTTGAATGCTGCGCGTATGGCAATTTCAGTTTTTCCAAAGCCAACATCACCGCAAATGAGTCGGTCCATAGGCATGGGGCGTTCCATGTCTTTCTTCACTGCTTCCGTGGACGAAACCTGGTCAGGCGTGTCTTCGTATAAGAAGCTGGCTTCTAATTCATGTTGGAGGTAGCCGTCCGGCGCGCATTCGAATCCAATGGCTTCCTTGCGTTTTGCGTACAATTGGATCAAATCAAAGGCTATCTGCTTCACCTTCGCTTTCGTCTTCTTTTTCAGCGACTGCCATTGCGGGCTACCCAGCTTATTCAATTGCGGGGCCGTCCCATCTTTGCCATTGAACTTACTGATCTTGTGCAGCGAATGAATGCTGACATATAGAATGTCGTTGTCGCGATAGACTAATTTTATGGCCTCTTGCACAGTACCATTATTGTCGATTTTTTGAAGCCCGCCAAACTTACCTACACCATGGTCTACATGCGTTACATAATCACCAAACTCTAATGCATTGAGTTGTTCTAATGTGATGGCCTGTTTTTTCTGCGCACCGTTTTTAATATTGAACCGCTGGTAACGATCGAATATCTGGTGATCTGTATAGAGATAGACGCCGGCTAATTCGTCTTCAAATCCTTCGTGTAATGATGTGGTGGTGGTGGCGTATCGCGGGGCAAGCTCCAAATCCTCAAAAATGGCCTTGAATCGGTCTATCTGCTTTTCGTTCGCGCACATCAACACAGCCTGCTTGCCCCGCCCGTCCACTTCGAGTAAGGTTTGTGCAAGAAGATTGAAGTCCTTATTAAATGCCCGCTGCGGAAGTGCTTTGCTTTCGATGCTTTGTGTATGCCACTGGGCTTTCCCAAATTCTACGCGACTGTAATCCATAAGATCACGTTTCATTGCATCGCCTGAAACAAAAAGCTCGCTTGGCGCACCGCGTTTTACGGCATCTCCCAACTGCTCGTAGGTTTCATGGGCCAATTCCATTAATCGGTCCAAACCTGCTGTTAGTAATGAAGGCGTATCAAGCCATACCTGCGTCTGCTTCGGTAAATAGCTTAGAAAGGAGCTGCGTTGTTCCAGGAAGGTTTTGTTTTCGACATTTGGAACGATACTCATTTTACTGGCCTTCCCAATGGTGCGTTGGCTCTCGATATCGAAATAGCGAATGCTCTCTACTTCATCATCAAAAAATTCTACGCGATAGGGATGATCTTTCGAAAAAGAGAAGATGTCGACGATACCTCCGCGTACAGAAAATTGGCCCGGACTTGTGACAAAGTCCACCCGTTCGAATTGGTATTCAAAAAGTGTTTCGTTTAAAAAGTCAATCGATATTCGCTCACCCACATGAAGCTTCAGGGTATTGCTTTCCAATTCCTTTTTAGTGACCACTTTTTCGAAAAGTGCTTCGGTGTAGGTAATTACTATGGGTGAACGACGTCTACTGCTAAGGTGGTTCAGTACCTCCGCTCGTAGAAGGACATTTGCGTTATCCGTTTGCGAAACTTCATAAGGTCTGCGATAAGATGCCGGATAAAAATAACACGGCACCTTTGGTAAAAGCTTCTCTAGATCATTCTGAAGGTAAGCGGCTTGCTCTTTACTCTGTGCAATGAGCAATTGGGGAACGTCGGTTTGAACAAAAGCTGCTGCAGCTAGAAGCGCAGTGTGTGAGCCACCCGCAGTTGTGCATCCGATTGCAGTGCGTTGGTTGTCTTTGGCGGCCTCAACTAAGGCATGAATGAGCGGGTGTTCATCGTAGTAGCTAAGTAAGTCTGCCAGTTCCAAGGTTTATTCTTTGTATTTCTGCATAAATGCATGGGCGGTCTCAACCATACGCGGCGAACCAATGAAAACAGGAACCCGTTGGTGTAATTCCAAGGGGTCTATTTCCAAAATTCGCTTTGCGCCGTCTGTGGCCATGCCGCCGGCTTGTTCAACAATAAAAGCGAGTGGATTACACTCATACAGGAGGCGAAGTTTACCATTTGGCGCCATCGTTCCTGTGGGGTAAAGATACACCCCACCTTTTATAAGATTGCGGTGAAAATCAGAAACTAATGAGCCTATGTAACGAGAGGTATAAGGCCTATTTGTGGCTTCGTCAAACTCTTGACAATACTTCAAATACTGCTTGACTCCGGTAGGAAAATGCACGTAA
>Ga0233395_1000983_pt1 | contig 14294 bp, 17 predicted proteins | sample 27DmetaG_FD_186029 | JGI IMG/M metagenome (GOLD analysis project Ga0233395, IMG submission 186029) | Seawater microbial communities from Monterey Bay, California, United States - 27D | ecosystem: Environmental > Aquatic > Marine > Coastal | place: USA: California | collected 2016-10-12 | reverse complement strand
GGCTAAATCTATAAGCTCAAAAATTGGCGCCACGCAGCGAGAGCAGCGCCGCGGTTCAGTCTGAAATTGATGCGTGACCAAAGGTGGAGCACCTTTGCCTCACCCATAGTCAACATATGTCCATTAACTGTGAAGATCAGAAACCGAAGTCAGCTTCGGGCTTGCGCTGCGCTTGCGTAGGATTGACGAACTTAACTTGGTTTCTACGTGAACCAGTGGTGAACTTACCACCCTTGACCCAACCAGCTAACTGCAGACTCTTGCTTATTCGAAGGGTCATTGGGGTAGAGATAGCTTGAGCATCAATGCCGAGAAAACATGCTGTTAAAGCGTCGATGATTGAAGCCTCGGCCATAGAGTTCATACGTTCCTCAATCGTCTCGATCCAAGGGTCTTGCTCCAATCTCTGTTTAGCTTGGTCCCTAGTTAAATCTACTACTTCAGACGTCAGCCAGTACTGCTCTCCTTTGTCATAGGCACGTGCAGCCGCAGCCCATAGTCTATCTCGATGCTCACCCAAGTTGCCTATGTCTATCGAAGTTGTCTTGATTGGAAGAAATCGACGGTTACCCGTTTCATCGGAAAGATATTACATATCAAATTATTCATTATTATTGATAGAATTAGCCCCCTTTTAGTTGACCATACCCGCTATTTCCGCCACGCGCCCGTACGCCTGCGCGTCGATGCAAACATGTGTGATTTTGCACGCGGTTGCGCAGCTGTTTGCCTGCCGAGGCCACCACGGTTCGCTTAAGGCGCCACAGGTGCTTGGTGTGGGGATGAGTTGGCTTTGAGGGGCTCCAAGTCCGCCACCTTTACTCACGCAGCAATTTGGAGCTGAACCGCGCCACTCTTACTGAACGGCGCCGATTATTGAGCCCATAGATTCAGGCTGTGCCAGTAATCCGATGCGAGTTCTCACTCGTCTGACAGCACCCACAATTTAATGGTCAAATTTCTCAAATCTAGATCGGCTGGAAATGGATTTAAACATGTCTATAATCTCTGTTTGTGGTATTAAGTCAACAATACCATCTTTGATTTGTTGTTGGTTCCAAATCAAGGATATTGCTGGGTCATGTAGCATAGCCCACTCTCCAAAAAAGCGCTCAGTAATTGGCCGACTGACGAGCTTCTTAACTCCAACATGACGATCATCACAACTAATTCGCCTATAGGCAGCATGAACAGCCTCTTTAGAACCTTCAAGTAATTGGACATAAATGTCGTGTCTACAAACAAGCGCACCGGAAATACCATCTCGCGTGTTGCATCTCCGTGCATCATTTAAGATGGTTTGTAATGTTGTGCTATCATACCCAAATGGTTGGGATGAATAAATGAGCTGTAGTAATTTTGAGATAATATTTTTTCCTTTTATGGCATTAAAACCTGGTACTGACTAACTGTAACTCAGCAGAACTAATTGTAAAAAATACTACCGAAAGTTAGTATAAATGCAACAGAAATCCCCTTGCCTCAACACTAGCGCCCACAATATTTAACCATACGCTAAACCTGCCTTTGCTTTTTCTTACCAACTAGGGTCACCTGTCTCCGCCAGTTGCAAGCTACGTTCGTTGGCGGATGCCATCCAGCCGATATTAAGTTGGTTCACATGTATACGGTTGCGCATGAGTTCGTAGCCAGAGTTTCGGGTTAGTGTGGCGAGAGCAGATTTGGAGGCGCAGTAAGGCGCTATAAAAGGTTGGCCTGCCAATTCTGACGTGGACCCGATATTTACAATACGCCCTTCACTGCGTTCCCGTTCCATTATGTTTACAGCGTCTTGCATTAAAAAGAAGGGTGCGCGTACGTTAACAGCAAACATTCTATTGAATAACTCGGGTGTCGTGTTTAACAGGTTGCCGCGCTCCGTCATTCCAGCTGCGTTTACTAAAATATCAACGCGCCCAAATACAGTATCTGCAGCTGGAATAATGCGGCGGACGTCCGATAGATCTTCTAAATCGGCCGTTACCATAATGGTGGGTACTTTGGTTTCAAGCTCAATATTTTGAGCAACTCGTTGGCCTTTTTTGGTACCTTGGCCGATAAGGACTAGCCCCGCGGCACCAGCGCGCGCGAATTGTTGAGCGATTGCTGCGCCAAGGCCCTGTGAGCCACCAGTTACAACTGCGATTTTTCCATCAACTCGGTTCATTGCTGTGACCTCGTTTATGTTTAGGAGCGTATCTTAATTGATTTCTACAAATACCATAAAAAAGGGCCGATCACATAGATCCAGCCCCTTAAATTTGTCAAAGGTGGCGCCGGCTATTGCATTATCATGCCGCCATCAATCATGATTAGTTGGCCGGTCATGTAATCCGAGTCCGTCGTTTTGATACCAGCTAACCCTGTCAAATCATCTGCATCTGCGAAGCTGAGATGCGCGCAGGCTATGTCGTCTCTTAGAGTTACTGAGAGTACATGCGCAATGGACGCACAGACGCATTTCTTGGGATATAGGGATCCGAAGCGAATAGTTAAACTTTAAGTTTAACGTAAAGCACCACAGCCAAGCGGATGATCTCAGGGCTCGTTTTAAAGTACCTGAATGGGGAGCGTTGTATCATACAGTAAGCCTACGAAACCACCCTGCACGGCTCAAGCTCGTTATGTCTGACACTGCCAACCTGCCCGCTTCAACCGAGTTTAATCTGACAGTGCCTCATTTTTTGTAGGCTAGTCGTAGCCAGTCATTTCTAGGTAACCGCGCCCAGTGTGGCTGCCTTGAACGGTAATCGGACCCTCCCAGTAAGGGACTGAAGTATTCATCCATGCCTGCGGGTTGATCGCAGTCACCTCAACATCCACTCCACGATCAGCCAACCGCACATTCCATGTGGTCGGCACATCGCGTCCGCCGATATCAGAGATTGCAACCGGTTCAGCTTCAAACGCGCTGTTAGAATAGGAAGTTGTGGTGCCATCAGGGTCAATCCACGTCGCAGAGGTATAGTCGCTACCATCGGTTTGGCGCAGGCGAAATCCCATTAATTTGCCATCCTCAAACGACAACGAGAACCAGTCCCATCCGGTTTGATTGTCAGAGAGCGGCTGAGATGACCATTCGCGATCTAGCCAAGCATCACCAGCGACTTCTATAGTACCCGTCGGAAGAATCAGGGTTCCTTCAATTGCGTAGAACGGTTGAGAGTAGTAATAAGAAGCTTGTCCCTCTGCCGATTTTAGCGAGTACCCCTCATCGCCGTGAAATACCAAAGGGCCATCTGAATTCAGGACCATATCATAAGCAAAGTCAGGCCCACTCGCCGTCATAGTCAGTGTGGCAAAATCAGGGCCTACTAGCTGCCAATCATCAATCCAAGCTTCAAATGGGTCGGCCTGTACGCCAGCCTGTCCAATACCACCACGGGCAAGACGCTCGGTCACGAAATGCGCGTCAGGAGTGGTCACTGCTGCATGACCCATCCAAAGCTGGGGTGAGGACCACCCTTTGCCACCATCTGACGTAAGCGCAGAGCGAAACAGCGTCCATTGAAGACCGTACGGCGTCCCATCAAGACCTTCGAGATTAGCAGTCAGATACCACCATTCAATCCGATAATCATCGTGGGGACCATGATCGATCGGAAAATCAAATTCTGCTGGGCGCTGCGGAGATGAAAAACCGTCGACATCAGTGCCGAGGCCCGCGAAGCCCTGTGCACTTGCGGTGATTGGCCAAAGCAAAAGGAGAAAGGCTCTAGCGTTCATTTGCAAACACTTTCAGCAAATCCGCTGGCCGCGTCCGAGCAAGCTTTGTTGCAGGCCAGAGCGCGGCGATAACAGCAGCGGCCACCGCAAAAGCCGCGAGGCGCGCGTAGTCCAGTGGGAATAAGAACAGCGGCAAACGCCATCCGAAGGCCTCAACATTGACAACTGCCAACAGCGTCCATGCCAACGAGAGCCCTAGCGGCAATGCGAGAGCCATGGTGAGTAGCGCCAAAAGGACGGCACGGAGGATTTCCAAACGGCCCAGCCGCGCCCAAGTAATGCCCTGCGCCCAGACAGGGGCAAGTTGTGGGATGCGCATGGTAGCGAGGGTCAACAAACTCATCAAAATGGCAAACCCCGCCACGGCGAGTGTCAGTATATTGAGCGCACCTGTCACTGTGAAGGTCCTATCAAACACCGCCAATGAAAACGCCTTGATACCTGCTTGATTGATCATGTTTACCTCAGTTAGGCCGAAGCCTGTGCTGAGATCGAGGGATAGGGCCGTTACACGCGACGGATCCATGCGCACGCCAAACCTAAGGGGGAAGATATCGGGAAATAGGGCTGCGAACTTGGCTTCAGTAATGATGACCTGCCCGATTGGATTGCCGTAATCGCCATAAATACCGAGAACTTTAAAGGGTTGCCCTCCAATCATAATTTCATCACCAATCGCGATGCCCGCGCGACGGGCGAGTTGTTCGTTGATCGCGGCTGCCTGTCCTGCTTCAATCAGCGCCCAAGCGTCCGGTACAGCATCCAAAAACAGCCAGTTATCCCGGTATGTTGCATGGGCGACAGGACCGTAGATTTCAGATGGAAGGCCGCGGATGTCTTGCTTAGCAGACTGAATTGGCAGAACCTTGTCAACACGGAGTTCAAGATAGGCGCGCAGGCTGGCAGCCTGTTGCGCGTCATCCGCATAGACGTAAAATTCCGAAGCAAGCCGTTGGTCAAGGAACCCTGTAAAGGTCAAACGGAAACTACTCACCATCGTAGAGACACCAACGTTGGTAGCCATCGCGATCAAAAGCGCCATCAACGCCAGCGACAGGCCTGGAAGTTGTTGGCGCGTATCCGCCCAGAACCATTCCTGCATAACCGATTTGGCATGCCGCGCACCAGCGGCAAGTAGACCGTCCAAAATAATGGGTAGGGCAAGGGCCGCCCCAATCAGAAGAGCGGCAAGCATGGCAAAACCGGCCAACAGCCCACTGCCCAACCATCCTAGCAGACTGGCTGCAACAAGAAGAAACATAGCGAACACAGTTTGTATCAGGCGACTACGCCTGGCCTGCATCGCCCATGCATGTGGCTGCGCCGACGCAAGCAGGGGCATACATGCCAAGCGCCAAAGCGATGCGGCTGCCGCCAAAGCCGTACCACCCACAGCGATAAGAAGACCAGAGACCCACCATTCCGGCCGAAACTGTAAGGTGCCTGAGATCGATTGCCCATAAAGACCCGATATAGTGGCAGCGACGTCAGGCAACAGCGCGGCAGCCATGAAATAGCCAAGCCCGACGCCGATCATGCCAGCCAAGACTGAGATGCCGACCAGTTCAAATGCGATAAGGGCGATCAGGTGTACTAGGGGAAAGCCCAGTGCGCGCAAAGTGCGAATGACCGGTCGACGCTGTTCAAATGCGAGGCCGATGGCGCCATGCACAATGAAAATACCCACTACAAACGAGAGGAGACCAAAGGCCGTGAGATTTATATGGAAACTGTCTGTCAAACGCCCCACGTCCGATCCACTTTGCGGCGGGATCAGTTCGAAATTTGGGGCGATCACTTCAAGTGGTGGCTGTATTATAGGTTGTTGTGGCGCAACGATTAGGCGCGAAATCTGCCCATCTAATCCTAACATTATTTGTGCAGTGCCAACATCTGTTAGAATAACAGCAGGGGCCACATCGGATGACGGGTATTTGCGCACATCTACCTCACCCAACCGGTCAAATGTTTCTTGGGTCGCAAACAAAATACCCTGTGTGATCATATCGACCGTCAACTTACTGGCACTCAGACCAACAGGCGTCAGACCACCCGGCGATGTCAGGGCATCTATTCCAATTAAACGGATGCCGTCCAATCGCCCTTCGACAACAGGGCTGACCAGCCAGCCCGCACGTCGCAAGGCAATGAAATCTTCCTGCGGTATTGTGCCAGTGCGAGCAATGATCTGGGCGAACATTCCCTCACCCAAAGTTTCAGCGGCGGCATCATATGAGGCGCGTGCTTCGGTGTTGACTGCCTGAACTCCCGACCAAAGCGCCGTCGCCAAAGACAGCCCCACCACCAACGTGAATAATTGCATCGAATTGCGACGCCAATGGGACAGCAACGCTAATAGACCTGCATTTGTCATTCCTCAGCACGTTCGATTTGGCCAGCGCGCAAGTGCAAACGGCGGCCCATACGTCCCGCCAGCCGATGTGAATGGGTGACCAACAACAGGGCAGAATGAGTTTCTATCGCTAGGGTCATCATAAGCTCCATCACTGTGTCTGCTGTTTCTTCATCCAGATTGCCAGTAGGTTCATCGGCCAGAATGAGTGCGGGTTTTGCCGCCAAGGTGCGCGCGATCGCGACACGCTGTTGCTGACCACCTGAAAGTTGTTCAGGATATTTCCCCAACTGTGCAGACAATCCAAGTCGATCTGCCAATTCCTTGATCCAGTTATGGTCCAAACGGCCTGAAAGGCGTGCATGGAACCCAATATTGGACGCCACCGTCAGGGATGGAATTAGGTTGAACTGTTGAAAAACTATGCCAACCTTCTCACGGCGCATGCCTGCGCGCCCAGCATCATCCATTACCCCGATGTCCACACCATCGACTGCCACAATACCGCTGTCAGGTTGATCTAGGCCACCAATAATGTGGAGCAATGTACTTTTACCACTGCCCGATTCGCCTGTGAGAGCAAGCGTTTCGCCCCGCGCCAGAAGCATTTCGATACCGCGCAGAACAGGCAAATGGCCATCAGGTCCGGCGTAAGACTTGTGGAGATCGCTTACGGATAGAAGCATGGGCTTTGGTTGATCCTTCGGTAATTGGGGACTTAGTCAGCAAACTAGCGGTTAAGCGAAAAATTGAAAGGTGTGTTCGATTTTGCGCATATGCGTCGTCGCAACGTCAGAGTACCTAGTTTGAGGGCGTTGTCAGACAAACAGCAATTCCTGTTGGGTTGGCAGTGTCGCTTGAACCTATGCGCTCAACAAGTGGTGCTACTCAGCGAAAGCTGCGATACGGTTGCAGCTCGCAAATGAACCGTAAAACACTTGATGATTGTTCAGTATAGGTTGAACAAGCCATTCTCAGATTTTTGATAATTTTTGACAATATATCAGATTTCATGAGTGCTGTATTGCAACTGCGGGCAATCCAGCTACCTCACACCTATGAAAAATAGACATAGTGAAGGTGGTGCACGCCCCATTTCAGTGCCAGCCAGACGTTTTGAACGATTGGGTAAGCTTGGTTCCTTGACTGCAGGTGTAGCCAGCAGCATGGCTCTAAATAGTGTTAAACAATTGGGACAAGGCAAACGCCCCTCTTTACGCAACCTCTTATTGACGCCATCCAACGTCCAACGTGTGTCAGACCAATTGGCGCAAATGCGCGGTGCGGCAATGAAAATTGGTCAACTCATGTCTATGGACGCTGGAGATGTACTTCCACCAGAACTATCCCAAATCCTGATACGCTTGCGTGACAATGCAAATCCCATGCCTCCTGCCCAATTAAAGAGGGTTTTAAACGCTGAATGGCCAGTGCAATGGTTACGGTCTTTCAATAAATTCGATGTACGACCAATCGCTGCAGCTTCCATAGGGCAGGTGCATCGCGGCCAACTTAAGGATGGACGCGATCTCGCTATTAAAGTGCAATATCCTGGTGTTGCCAAAAGTATCGATAGCGATGTTGCAAATGTTGGTATTTTGATGCGCATGTCTGGTCTGCTGCCTAAAGGTTTTGACCTGGCCCCGTATCTAGAGGAAGGCCGCAAACAACTCCACGAAGAGACCAACTATAAGCGAGAAGCTACTCAACTTATACGGTTTGGTGATTTGCTGGAAAATAAGACGGAGTTTGTTGTTCCCGAGCTTCACAGTGACTGGAGTACACCAAATATTTTGGCAATGACTTATGTAGCAGGCGTGCCAATTGAACGTGTTACGCAAGAATCCCAAGAAATTCGTGATCAAATTGCCAAAGACTTGATTGACCTCACTATACACGAGTTATTCTTCTATGGAGTAATGCAAACAGATCCAAACTTTGCCAATTATCTCTATCAACCAGACAATCAACGGATCGCCTTATTGGACTTTGGGGCAACCCATGAAATTTCGCCGCCGGTAGTGCAATTTTACCACCGGCTCATGCTCGCTGGTTTTGCTGGCGATGATATAGCCATAGAAGCGACGATAAAGGACATTGGCTTTATCGATGAAAACACAAAAAATAACCAAATCAAACAAATAGTCCATATGGTCAAATTTGTATTCGAAACATTGGAAAAAAATCTCTATCTGGATTTTGCAAACACAAAACTAGCAACGGATCTTCAGGAGTTAGTAATTTCTTTGGCTAAGGATGGCTTCACACCACCACAACTACCAATAGACGTTCTCCTAATACAGCGAAAATTGGGTGGGATGTTTCTCCTAGCAGCTAAACTCGCTGCTCGGGTCGATGTTGTCTCATTAGTCGCAGATCACTTAAAAGCCACTGCACCGAGTTGCCAAACAAATCAAAGGGTTCTGTCAAACGAATAAAAATTCGCATCTGATTGCTGGTGCAGCCTAAAATTGTGCGCTCAACAATTACCACAACTGCTACTATCGCATTTGCTATTTCACATATCCCGTGGCGCTTTGCGACAGTGTATTTAAAACCTAAGAAAAGCATTTCTTTGTCGTACTTGGGCATCTTTATTTAGAAAATTCCTCTAGAGTTAATGAATTGAAACCATCTCTATGGAGCCTTATGCCCTCTCAAGATCGAACTAGCTTAGCTATTATTTTAAGCCTCATCGCATTAACGCTATTTGATGGAATGGGACTAATTATCAAGCATCTCTCAAACGATTACTCCGCCACGGAGCTAACTGTTTGGCGAAACCTGTTTGGGCTATTTCCAGTGCTGATCGCATTGTGGTCAGCCAGAACCTGGCGCACAAATGGTAAGGTTTTAAAAATACGACAGTGGAAGTTGGCTCTTTTACGTGGAGTTATTGTGACGTTTGCCCAGCTTAGCTTCTACATTTCTTTGGGAGTAATGGCTTTTGCCACAGCCTCTACCATTGGTTACTCAACGGCATTATTTACTACTGCATTTGCAAGCCTAATTTTAGCAGAACGGGTCGGCTGGGTGCGCTGGAGTGCAGTGTTAATTGGCTTTCTTGGAGTTATAATGGTTATTCAACCAGGCGCTGAAGGCTTTTCTTCATACGCACTGTTTCCTTTAGCCGCAGCGGTATTTTATGCTCTCATAGGGGTAACAGCACGCTTATTTGACGATGATGTGCCAAGTGCAGTGATAAACCTATATTCTTCTTTTACATCAGTAATTGGAGCCATTCTGATTACTTATTTTTGGACTGGTTTCAATAAAATAACATCTGTGATCGATATGGTCTGGATCGTCTTGATGGGAGTGCTTGGCGGCACAGCAGTGCTGTTATTGGTCATCAGTTATCGAATGACTGAACAATCCAATCTGGCACCATTCAGTTATTTTGGCATTCCTCTTTCGTTTGTATTAGGTTGGCTTTTCTTCAATGAGGCGCCGTGGTCCACTTTGTTTCCTGGTGGAGTACTTATTGCGGCAGGGGGTTTATTGATAGTTTGGCGTGAACGCTCACAGGACAAAAGAAACAGTACTAACACTTCGCGATAGCTCGATTTAAATTAAATTTTCGCCTCACATGCCCGCTAGCCTTTTTCGCGACTTCACGCCCAACCTAACCCCATACCCAACCTGTTTAGCACCTTGAGCGAACAAGAACCAACGCAGCAGGCCAAAAGCTGCGTCACTAAGTGCCAAAGCAAACGCGTTTGCAACGACGCGCAGGCGCGTGGCGGAAATATCGGATATTGTAAACCAAAAAGGGTGACTATTTTCATCAATTTAGTACTCGCATGTCATTGTAGGCACCGTTAGCGGTTCCAGCCAAAGCAACGTCGCCAAGGGTCTCACCGAACTAATTACCCTTTACGCCACAGTTATTGCATCTGGCCCTCTGACGAACTTCGTGGGCTTTAGTGTTTATGGGACAAAAACCGCTCCATAATTTGATATAGATTTTCACTAATAGTAATCCCACAATAATCATATCCACAAAAAGTTTGGAGAAGAGGAATGTCAAAATTCTTAGAAAGTAAGTCATTCACCAATCCCGATGTTTTGAAAGAGCCGGACAAAACGCATTCAGCTTCGGTTGATCTAGGTGAGGCAACAGCCACCAAATCAGTGCTTCAATCAGGCTGGAAGTGGTCAGAGTGCGTCAAACCTTTGGTGGGTGGTCATAGCTGTCAAGTAGCTCATGTTGGCGTTGTGATCCAAGGTGCAATGACTGTGGCACACGATGACGGGTCTGAAATAACAGTACAAGCGGGTGACGCATACACCTTCGCTTCGGGCCATTAAGGCTGGGTTAGTGGAAATATTGAGTTTATCGGCTATGAAGTCACCGTATCTGCCAAGAACTTTGGAGCGTGGAGTGCCGCTAACACGTGAGCCAACAAAATAATAATGAGGGTACGAAATAATGATTTATGATAAATATGCTGAGGCATGGGATACACAAAACATAAAAATGCTGGCTAGCCTTTGTCATCCCAATTTTGAGATGGTCATGCATTCCTCGGGCACTATCGCGCGAAAAGCAGACTATATCGAACGCCTTGAACCGCTAATCCAAAAGTTCAAACCAGAAAACAGGCGGTGTCTTTATGAAAATGAAGATGTTTTGGTAATGCACTTCATAATGCCTTTTCCAAATGGAACGAAAGATGCTGTTCTATATTATATTCAAAAAGAAGATGGCTTAATGCGAAGAATAGAGACTGGCTCAACACCAATAAAAAATAAACTTGAGTGAGGCAGATCAATGATCAAAGCAGAAATAGTTTTAACTGCGTGGGATAAAACTCTCGAAACCCGCGACTTTCGTCATTTATCTGTATTTTTGTCGGATGATTTTCAGTTCGAAGATACGACTGGCGAAGTCGAAGATTTGGCAACTACCAAGAGCTGGTGTATCTCGGGCGAAATACGCATAAACAATTTTAAAACAATACGGGAAAATGAAAATTATATCGTGGCGACGCATGATGTAGTTCAAGAAGGTAAACCCGGCTCAAACGTTATGGTTTACGCTGAAAAAGCGAACGGGAAATTTATTTACTGGAAAATTCAGCGCGCCTTTGGAATATGATAAAAGTGGAGTATTTGATGTCAGTCTATAGCGGTAGTTGTTTGTGCGGTGCTGTTACATACAAAGCCAAGGGTGAACCAAGGCGTGTATTCGAGTGCTACTGCACTTGGTGCCAAAAGATTACGGGTGGGTCCTCCAGAGCCTACGCTGTGTTTGATATGGGTAAGGTCACATATGAAGGTGGAAAAGTTTCTGAGTTTGTGGACACCAAAACCGAACATGGCTTTAAAATGACTAATCGGTTTTGCTCTAAATGTGCCTCACCGGTGGAAATGCTCGTTGAGAGAGTGCCTGATGGTCAGTTTGTTCCCTTGGGTACGATAGACCAAAGACAAAATCTTAAAGTTCATGAGGGTCTATGGGGGCAAGAAGCCTTACCACATGTCGCGTTTAAAGACGGGCGTGAAGTGCGAAAGCAAGGTGGCGCTAGCGAATTAGTCTAAAACGTGCTGTCATACAAATGAGAACACCCACAACGTTGCTGGCACAGCCTGAATACATACGATCATCAATACACGCCACAGCTATGGCATCTGGCTCTCTGACCTACCTCATGGGCTGTGGTAATGCGTCCGTTGGTAGCAATTAAGTTTGCTAGTGGAACGTGGTCATTTGATTTTAGAAGAAGGACGAACAGTTAATGCGTTATTTCGTACCTCTTAATTTCTTTACTCCACACCTCATCCATACCAACAAATGTAAAGCCACATGAAATTAATACTTTTTCAGATGCAATATTATCAGGTAACACAATGCCGACAATCTTCTTTAATTTTAGTTGATCAACACCATATCTAATGACGGTATTTCCTGCCTCTTTTGCAATCCCTTGTCCCCAAGCCGATTGGTTAAATCTATAGCCAAAGTCCACCCCATAATTTTCCATTAAAAACCCACAAATCCCGATAGGCTTCAAATCTTCTTTAACTCTGACGGCGTAACGTCCAAATCCATGCCGCAAGTAACCATCAATATTTTCAGAAAGATATTGGCGAGTTTCGTCAATAGTTTTTATTTTTCCATCAATAAACTTTCTAACCAACGGATCGGCGTCTAGGTCCGTTAAGAACTCAAGATCGTCAAGACTGAGATTGTTGATGATTAGACGTTCCGTTTCTAGGTACACCTTTTATCTCCTTCGAAATAAAATTAATTTGATAGTGCGGCTGCCCCATCCACTGCAACAATAGAGCTGTCCTTATGAACGATCTGATACGTGTTGTTGCCCTTCGCCACAGTTATGGCACATGGCTCTCTAACGCATTTCATGGCCAGCGGTGCCCGCAAATAAAAGAAACGCGTAATTCACGCTGCTTGCCATAAATGCAATTATAATCCCCACAATCTGAAAGCTAATAGCATAGAATAAGCCACTCAGGCTCGTATCTTTTGTTTGTGTGACCAAATCATTCATTACTAAACCTTTCGTTCAGACATTTAGTGGGTAGATGCGTCAAAGCTTGAACCCTAATTTTTCTAAAATTGCGGGGATATTCTTCTTCATTGCAAAAAAGCCTTTGTCCGCGTGAGGCCACGCAATAGTATCGAACTGGCGGCGTAGGAAAAGAACCTGAATGCCGGCCAGCTTCAAATCAACCTGAGCATTTAAAATGGCAGTAGATGCCGGCCCGACCGGCGCATAGCTTGTGACAATCGTTTTTGCCTGATTGCGTTTACAGTCTTCTATTAATTTATCTGACCAAGCATTATCATTTATAATATGGTGATCCATACAAACATCTCTCAATGCATTTGCAGCAAACTGTTTTGGAACGTCGCCAATCGCCATAGGGGACCTACCTTCGGTTGCCAGCGCTCCAATTGTTGCAATTGGCGGGTGCGGTAGCTCTTTTGCTATTTGCATATCATCTTCCGTTACTAAAAGTAGAAATTCTGGCGGGATATCTTCGGTTTGAGCCACGTTCGGCAACGACCTTCGTAGATGATTAAGTGGGTCCTGTTTAGAAACTATTTTTGTTTCCAATTGATGTACTGGACAAAATTTCTGATTTGTAAATTTATTAATATTGGAAGCCCTTGCGATGTATGGCCGTCCTTTAGTTTGAATGCCAGCAACCCACCGCCAGGCTAACGTATTTGATGCTGGATCGCCGTCGATGAGGTGTCGCAAGAAAAAGTCTGCACCTAATGTCCATGGTAATTGCAAAGTGAATATCCAGATCGATGCAAACCACATACGCGCGTGATTGTGGAGATATCCCGTGCGTACTAACTCACCAGCCCATGCATCAAAGCAATCAATGCCAGTCTCTCCGTCCATAGCTTTCATATAGTTTGCAGCCAAACGTCGATCTTTGCTTACACTTATCATCTGTCCGCGCAGATCAGCCTGATATGCAGTCCAAACTCCAGGGTGCTGTTCCAACCAACCTTTGAAATAAGTCCGCCAAAAGATTTCATGCACGAACCGCTCTGCCGCCTGAAAGCCATGTTGTCCCAGGATGACTTCTAGCACTTCAACTTCCGTTATCAAACGATGTCTGATCCATGGAGAAAGAGCGGACACATTCGTCCGTTTATCAGCGCCCAGGTCATAGTTACGGCAACGATCGTAGATATCACCAGCCCGGCCTGAAAAAGTTGCAAGCCTCGCAAGGCCTGCAGCTCTGTCCGGCCTGAAATTCGGTTTTTCAGAACGTGTGGTCAGTTCAGCTATGAGGTCTTTTGTTTTCATATTTCAGGGCTGCCTTTTGAACGCGGCCGATGTGGCAACGCATAAGGAACTTTATGTCGGTATTGTTCAAATCGTTTCCCGTAGCGTTGTGAGAAGCGGCGCTCTTTGAAACGAGGTGCAAATAGGCAATAAGCCGTCAGGACAATTGCGAGACACAACTGATCGGGAGTCCAAACAGGAACTGTCCAAGTTGTGAGCGCAAAAGCTACATAGATAGGCTGGCGTATAATACTGAACAAGCCCTGGGTTGGCATATCGGGAAATACTGGCTTGATGTTTTGCGCGAGGGACAACCATCCCAAAGCACCTGATTGCACTTCGACTCCAGCATCATAGCTGGCCCACACCAATAACAACCAAGAAACTAGATATAAAAAGCAAAGTCCAATAAAAACAAAACCTTCGGCTTGCCACCAAAT
>Ga0233395_1000971_pt1 | contig 14420 bp, 16 predicted proteins | sample 27DmetaG_FD_186029 | JGI IMG/M metagenome (GOLD analysis project Ga0233395, IMG submission 186029) | Seawater microbial communities from Monterey Bay, California, United States - 27D | ecosystem: Environmental > Aquatic > Marine > Coastal | place: USA: California | collected 2016-10-12 | reverse complement strand
CGTGTTAAGCGTGAGGGTAAAGCTAAAATCCAGATTGAAAGTGGTGAGCGATCAGGGCGTAAGGTTATCGAGGCACGTAATATTTCCTACAGCTATGGTGATGAAAAAGTTATTGATGGTCTAAATCTAAAGGTGATGCGTGGTGATCGCATAGGTTTGATCGGTAATAACGGGGTAGGTAAAAGTACATTACTAAAAATTATTTTAGGTATGTTAGAACCGCAGCAGGGCCACGTTAAATTAGGCACTAACTTAGAGACCGCCTACTTTGATCAAATTCAGCGCGATTTAGATCGAGAAAAGACCGTAGCGGAAAATATAGGTGAAGGTAAAGAATATATTAGCCTGAATGGAAAGCAACGACATATTGTGGGTTATCTGAAGAACTTCTTGTTTTCACCTAAGCGCGCATTGACTCCAGTATCTTGTCTTTCTGGTGGTGAATGTAACCGCGTCGTACTCGCTAAGTTATTTACTAAGCCAGCCAATCTATTGGTGTTAGATGAACCGACTAATGATTTAGATGTAGAAATGCTAGAAGTGTTAGAAGAACGCTTAGTGGCATACGATGGTACGTTAATTATCGTCAGTCATGATCGTAACTTCCTAGACAATGTAGTGACTAGTGTCTTAGTCTTTGAGGAAGATGATACGATTAAAGAGTATGTTGGTGGATACAGCGATTGGGTCAAGCATGGCAAGCAGCTAGCCGAGAAGGATGATCCTAATCAAGGCGTAGCTAATCATTCTGTAGAGGCTAAAGAACGTGAGGCTATACAGAAAAAGCAAAAGCTTAGTTATCAGCTACAACGAGAATTAGATGCCTTGCCAGAGCGTTTGGAAAAGCTTGAGCAGGAGATCAATTATCTACAAGAACAAATTGCACAACCTGAGTTTTATGAGCAGAGTTTTGATGTCACTAGTGAGGTAATGGATACTTTAACCAGTTTGCAAAAAGAATTAGATCAAGTGATGGATCGATGGGCTGAATTAGAGGATGGCTAGTCATCTGGTTCTGATTAATCATAGAACTATGAACATGTAAGAGAGTATGACTTATGAGTGAACAGAACAAAACGGTAGAAATGACAGCTTTGTGTGGAGAAGTTCAACGGTTACTACGATTGGCAACCGATGGCCTACAGCCTCCTAGTGGCTCAAGTGAGACACCTAGACGTAAAATGTCTGTCTTCACCTATGGTGTCTGCTTAGCCTTGGCACGACGTGAGGCGCAGGAGCCTGCTGCGTTATATCTGGAATATCTATTGCAGGGTGGGTTATCGATGGCTGCAGCGCAAACAGTGGTGGAACGAACCACCTTAAAGTTCATGTATACAGAATATGGCCCTAGTTGTTGTCAACTTGGTGAGCGGTTTGTGCAGTCTGAAGATGCCGCTGAGGTTGCAATGACTTTGCTGTCTTAGCATGCCCTCTAAGTGTTCCCTGGGTACAAATCGATGTTATTCTTATTAGATCGAGTATGGAGGTTAAGTAAATGTTGAGACATCTACTCTTAGCAATTTTTTGGATAGGGCTTTCTACCCCCTTGATTTTCCAGCAAAGTGTTGCTGACGATGCTGTGACAGCCGATGAAACGGCAACTTTTGATAAAGAAACAGTCTTAGATGAGGCGACCAGCTACTTTGGTGCTGGTGCGGAGGGGATAGCATCTGTCATAGAGAAAGTATTCTCTGATCGTGGTGAGCCTGTTGGATTTATTCGAGGCCGTGAGGCCGGTGGTGCCATTATTGTTGGTTTGCGCTACGGCGATGGTGAGTTAGTTATGAGTGATGGCTTTACTGGCACCGTACACTGGCAGGGGCCTTCTTTCGGCTTTGATTTTGGTGGTAATGCCTCAAAGGTATTTGTCCTGGTTTATAACCTCTCTAATGTAGACGACATCTTTCAGCGTTTTCCAGGGGTTGATGGCAGTCTTTACTTCATCGGTGGCGCCGGTGTGAACTATGTCAAACGCGATGAGATTACCTTGGCACCAATACGTGTTGGGCTTGGCTGGCGTGCTGGCGCTAGTGTTGGCTATATGAAAATTACTCAGGGTAAGAGTTGGAATCCGTTTTAAAATCTTAAGCAGCGTTTCGACGCTGGAAACTAAAAGGTGCAGTGGTATACTTTGGCACCGAATAAATATGGAAAACGCGCATTATGTTTGCTCCCCGCGAGAGTGTAGAACAGGTTGAAGAGGGTAACGTCCTAGCACCTAAGTTCGATGAAGATGGATTGATCCCTGTTGTCACTACGGATATAGATTCTGGTGAACTATTGATGATGGGATATATGAACGTCGAAGCATTCAAAAAAACAGTGGAGACTGGTGAAGCCCATTACTGGAGTCGCAGTCGAGCCTGTCTATGGCATAAAGGGGCTACCAGCGGTCTTGTGCAAAAGATTGTGCAAATGCGTATTGATGACGATCAGGACTGTGTCTGGCTGCGAGTTGCGGTTAATGGCGGCGCCAGCTGCCATGTCGGCTATCGCTCTTGTTTCTACCGTTCAGTGCCTATTGGAAAGCCTGAAGGTGATGGCCCTCTGATCTTGAACTATCAAGAAGATGACAAAGTATTTGATCCGAAAGAGGTTTACGGCGATGCGCCGAATCCGACTAAACTGTAGTTTTCTCTAAAGCGACAAGCCCTTATATTGCAGTGTTAGATTACATGACCCAAATTCCAGAATTTGTCGCCGGAATCCCGACGATTATTTTAATTATGTTTAGCCTTGGCCTGTCTGTTGGTTGGCTGTTACGTGCTTTTATGGCACGGTTTCAGATGGTTAGCTATCGTACGAATGCCCAACAGCAGTTAGATCAGTTACGTCAGCAGGCAGTGCAACTAGAGCAGAGGCAGGCAGAGGTTGTCACTGCGTCTGTGATTGCACACCAGTTGGCTGATATTCCTGATATAGACCAATCAGTATTACCTAAATTATTTGCGCAAAACATCTCGACTACACAGGACTTACTCAGGCATTGCTCCGAAAGCTCGGCTATTATTCAGTTAGCAAAGACTATCGGAGTAGAAGACTTTGCAATCCAACGCTGGCTATCGTTAGCTGACTTGATGCGCGTACCAGAACTGAATGCAGAACATGCTTTGTTGCTTGAGGCGACTGCAATTTATTCTATTATGGAATTGGCGCAGCAAAAGCCGCAGCGTTTAGCGGAGAAACTTGCACGACAAAATTCATCACTGAATATTTTATCTGATCTGCCTACAGAATCGCTCTTGGCCTCATGGATAGCACAAGCCTCGAACATCTAGATAAAACCTGCAAGCAAGCCCGATGTAAATCCCAATCCTGATCATAAAAGATTTCCATCTGTATATTTATTCATCTCAAAGCTTATATCTTGTTGTCACTTTTAAGGTGACGCTCTACCTTTAAAGCACACAAAAGGTGTGCATATGTCCCTTTCTTTTTTACCTTTGCCATGTAAAGTCCTATTTCTTATCTGTTAGTTAGCTATTTTAACAGTTAATAAAAATTAAGGGAAAAGCATGTCGAACAAAGTGTCTGTTGTAGTTATTTCTGGTGACCGTGAGCAGTTACAAATGGCCGCTATGTTGGCCTCAGTTGCTGCTGTTAGCGGTAGTGAAGTAACCGTATTCCTATCTATGAACGCTATGCGTTATTTCCAGCGAGGTGATACCAGCTTAGCTCCTGCAGAAGGAGAGGTGGGTGTGCTTTTGCAGAATAAAAATGCACCAGACTTTAGAGAGCTCTTCCAATCTGCAGTAGAGCTAGGTGATGCGCAGGTTTATCCCTGTTCTATGGCTTTAGACATACTCAATATTTCCACCTCTGAGTTGGTCGATTATATTGCTGAGCCACTGGGCCTGACAAAATTTCTAGATATGGCCTCTGATTCACAAGTGTGGTCGTTCTGACCTGAGCTAAAGGAATAATGACTATGAGTAATCGAAAAATTGTAGATGCAAAGAATACATTTTGTCCGGGGCCTCTAATGGAACTGATTGCCAGTATGAAGCAGGCAGAAGTAGGTGATGAGCTGGAAGTACTTTCAACGGATGAGGGCTCTGCTAACGATATTCCGGAATGGATTAAAAAAGTGGGACACCAGGTTCTTGATAGTTTTGATGAAGACGGTGTCTGGCATGTAATTGTTCGTAAAGAAAAGTAAGTGCGACCAAACCAAATAGGATTATTATGAAAATACTAGTTATTGGCGGTGGTATGGGTGGGACTATTCTGGCAAATAACCTAGCGCGCCGTATGCGGGGAGAATTAAAAGCGGGTAAATCTAGCATTACTATGTTGTCTGCTAGTGATCAGCATATGTATCAGCCCGGGCTCTTATATGTTGCAGTAGGAAAGATGCAGCCATCAGAAATGTATCGTGATCAGGCGAGTTTATTAGAACCTTCGATTCGCTTCGAGGTCGATCCTGTAACCACGTTCAATCTAGATGATAACTACGTTATCGCAAAGAGCGGTTCTCGCTATGATTATGACATGGTCGTGATTGCCACTGGTTCTCGCGCACATGCTGAATCGATTCCTGGGCTGAATGAGCATGCCCTGCAGTTTTATACTGAGCCTGATGCTATCGCAATGTATAAGCAGCTAGAACAATTTGAAGGTGGCAAAGTAGTTGTTGCAGTAGGAGTGCCACATAAATGCCCAATGGCACCATTGGAAATAACGTTTATGTTGGTTGATTACTTCAAACAGCGTGGAATCTGGGAAAAGGTTGATCTGCACTACACCTACCCGATTGGTCGTGTGCATAGTTTAGAGCCGGTTGCGAAGTGGGCAGCCCCAGAATTCGAGCGTTTAGGTATACAGTATGAGACCTTTTTTAATATGAAAGAGGTGACCCAAAACAGCATAACTAGTGAAGAGGGTTCAGAAAAAGGATTTGATCTATTAGTAACCATACCAGCCCATAAGGGTATGCAGGTGATCGAGGATAATGGTTTAGGAGCATCTGGTTTTATTGCCACTGATCGTCAACGATTAAATATGGAAGGACGAGACAATGTCTTTGTGCTTGGTGATACCACTAATATTCCTATCAGCAAAGCCGGTTCTACTGCCCATTTTGAAGCAGAGGTTTTGGCCGAAAATATTGCAGCTATGGCCGAGTCTGGTATTGCGCCACGGAGTTATGATGGCAAGGTCTTTTGTTTTATCGAGACAGGCGAAGGTAAGGCAAGCTACGCCATGTTTGATTATCAAAATCCGCCGGATCCAAAGGCGCCTACTGCTGGAGTTCATTGGTTTAAAACTGCTTATAACAAGATGTACTGGGCCAGTGCCCGTGGCTTACTCTAAACGAGGTCAATCAAGATGGCACAGTTAGGTAATTTAAGAATTGAAGGGCAACATTTGGCTGAAAGTGCTACGGATGCCTTAAGCGATGACATCATTGCCAGGTTGGCTGAGCTTGCAGGGGATAGTTTGGTTCTATTAGAACAGATTAACCAGAGCCAGATTGATAAAGCCTTGCCTGCGATTAATCGTTTGGTGGAGAACGGTGATCTTGATCGATTGGTGAACCTAACACGTGTGTTAGGTTCGGCAGCCGATGCGTTAAGTGATGATATTGTCGCGCGTTTGGCCGAGACACTCAGTGAACTGATGTGTATTGCTGATCGCTTAGCGCGTAATGAAGGTCTGCAGCAGATGCTGAGATTGTTAGAAAATCAAGCTTTGATGGATACTGTGATCAAGCTCGCTAAGGCAGCAGCAGAGGTCTCTAATGAGACCGCTGAAGAGAGTGCTGGCGGCATGTTAGGTATATACAAAACCATGACCAATGCCGAAGTGCAGACGGCCCTAGCCGTCGTCGGTCGAATAACAGAGGCTTATCGGCGCTAAACGTCTAGCATCTATAATCGTTTACTGCTGTTTAATCTTGGCCCAAGTATCACGCAGGGTCACTGTGCGGTTAAAGATTAAACGGCCGTCTGTGGTCTGTTCCTTATCACGGCTAAAGTAACCGCAACGCTCGAACTGAAAGCCTTGTCCTATTGTTGCATCAGCTAAACTTGTTTCACCAACACTGTGTTCTAAAGTAATCGCTGACTCAGGGTTTAAACTGGTTCTAAAGTCGTCGCTGGCCGCCGGATTTGCATCGTTGAATAAACGATCATAGAGGTGGACTTCTAGTGCAGTATTTTGTGTACAACTGACCCAGTGAATAATGCCTTTTACTTTACGACCATCACCGGTTTTTCCGCCTTTAGTTAAAGGATCATAGCTACAGCGTAGCTCTATGATGTGCCCTTGATCGTCATAGACCACTTCACTGCAGGTGATACAGTAAGCAAAACGCAATCGTACTTCTTTGCCAGGTGCCAAGCGGAAGAACTTTTTTTCTGGTTCAAGCATGAAGTCATCGCGTTCGATATAGATCTCGCGGCCAAAATGCAGGGAGCGCTTACCCAGCTCCGGGCGCTTAGGATGATTAGAGACCTCGAGCATTTCCCCATCTGGCATATCGTCAGGATAGTTTTCAATTACGACCTTAATCGGATTCAGTACGCACAAGGCGCGTTGGGCATGTTCATCTAGATCTTCCCGTACGCAATTCTCTAGTACGCTAACATCAATTTGGGCATCTTTTTTAGTGATGCCAATACGTTCGCAAAAATCGCGGATTGCACCGGCAGTATAGCCACGGCGGCGCATCCCAGAAATGGTTGGCATGCGTGGGTCATCCCAGCCGCTGACATGCTGGTCAGCTACGAGTTGGTGTAATTTCCGTTTGCTGGTGATGGTGTAATCCAATGATAAGCGGGCAAATTCTATTTGTTGTGGATGGCTGTCAATGTTTATTTGGTTGATGAACCAGTCATACAATGGGCGGTGGTCTTCAAATTCTAAGGTGCATAGCGAGTGGCTAATGCCCTCGATGGCGTCTGACATGCAGTGTGCATAATCGTACATGGGATAGATACACCACTCAGAACCTGTACGGTGATGATGTGCGAATTTGATGCGATAAATAGCCGGGTCACGTAGATTGATATTGCCAGAGGCCATATCAATCTTGGCGCGTAACACGCGCTCACCTTCCTTAAACTCGCCGGCACGCATGCGTGAAAACAGGTCTAGGTTTTCTTCTATACTGCGATTGCGATAAGGACTGTCTTTGCCTACTTCCGTCAGGCTGCCACGGTATTCTCTAACTTGCTCTGCGTTTAGGTCACAAACGTAGGCTTTGCCAGCTTGAATCAGTTGCACTGCGTACTGATACAGTGGCTCAAAGTAATCTGAAGTGAAGAGGGTGTCTTTCCAACTGAAACCTAACCATTCAACATCATTTTGAATGGCATCGACGTATTCTTGGTTTTCTTTATCTGGATTGGTGTCATCAAAGCGCAGATTGCATGCACCTGAAAATTCCTCAGCGATACCAAAGTTCAAACAAATCGACTTGGCATGGCCAATATGCAGGTAACCATTAGGCTCCGGTGGGAATCGAGTCAAGAGGGTACTGTCTCCACTTGCGAGGTCGTTACGCACGCGGCTGCGAATAAAGTTACTTGAGATACTGTTATCTTGGTCTGTCATGAAGGTATCGTCTAAAAGGCTGAATAATGTTGTTGGCAGCATAAGGCTACTAATCTTGCACGCTATAGTACAATGTTAAGGCGCTTATGGCTCGCCTCTATGTCTTAAAGGACGATTTATAGGGGCATAAAATAGAATGGAATATCATCGCCAGCGAGTTTTAAAAATTATGATTGAAAACAGAGCGCTTTTAGTCGTACTGAATGAGCATGAGTTTTGTTCTGATGAGATGTTGGCAACACAGTTTGCAACGACTCATTCTGCGATTAACAAGGCAATAAAATGTCTCCAGTCTTTAGGGCTGATGATCGAAAGTGTGGCTGGTAAAGGCTATCGTCTACAGCATAAACTTGAGCTTTTAGACTCGGATGTAATTCATAGCCATTTGCAGAAGGGCTGTCATAGCTCAAAAGATCAGCTACTGTTATTTGATCAGTTAAGCTCCACTAATCAATTGGCGAGTAAGTTGGTAGCACCTAATCAAGGCTACTGGTCGGCAGTTTTATCTGAGTTACAAACAGCGGGCCGTGGTCGCCGTGGTCGTACTTGGGTTTCACCCTATGCGGCTAATATTTACTTGTCGATGGTTTGGACTTTATCGCGTCCTCTTAGCCAGGCTGCTGTACTGAGTCCTTTTCTAGCTTTACGCGTGGGGCAATGCCTGCAGCGATTGGGTGTGCCAGACGTGCAGGTAAAATGGCCGAACGATATCTATTGTGATGGGAAAAAGGTCGCGGGCTTGTTGCTTGAGTGTTTTGCTGAACTAACCGATAGCTGCACTCTAGTTATTGGCGTTGGTGTTAATGTCTCTATGAGTACTTATAAAACAATAACAATCGATCAGGAATGGATAGATTTACTAGCGGTGATGGGTGCTGATGACTGCTTGTCACGAAATCAATTAGCAGCAGAACTGATCAATAGTTTGTTTGCTGCGCTGCTTGAGTTTGAGTCTGGCCAAATGGGGGCATGGCAAGAACAATGGCAGGCTATGGATGCATTTCATGGGCAATCAGTAAGTTTGCAGGATCCGTATCAAGGGCTGTCAGGCATAGCTCGAGGGATCTGTGCTGATGGTGCCTATAAAGTATCTAATAAAGAGGGTGAGCATAGGTTGTTAACAGGTGATATGAGTCTAAGGAGAATGACGTGAAGTTATTATTGGATTTTGGTAATAGCCGCTGCAAATGGGCGCTATTAGATGAAGAACAATTCAGTGATCGCGGTGCAATCTCTTATGTCGATGATAGCGGTCAGTTGCAACTAGCTGCTACAACACAGCAACTACCATTGGTTGGTATAAATTCTATCCATATAGTCAGTGTCTTAGGAAAAAAACTGGATGCCCAAATAGCAACAGCACTAGCCCCATATGACTATCATTTTTATACATCACAATTGTCGGCGCATGGTGTGAAGCTCGCCTATGTCGATGCAACTCAATATGGTAATGATCGCTATGCGGCCTTATTGGCAGCGCATCAGCTTTATGCTGGAAGTAAAATTATCATAGACTGTGGTACCGCGATCACTTTTGATGCGATCGATGATACCGGTCAACATTTGGGAGGGTTAATTATTCCAGGATATAAGGCGATGTTGAATGGGCTGAGTAATAACACACAGCAATTACAGCAGGATATCAAGCATAAAGAGTTACACCTTCTAGCAAAAAATACCAAAGAAGCACTTTCTTCCGGAACAATGCTTTGTTTGCAGATGGGTATAAAAGGAATAATTGATAAAATGAATGGTGAGATGAGGGCTTCTTCACCTATGATCGTGGTCACCGGTGGAGCACAAGAAGAAGTACTCGCTTCTATTGATTTAGAGTTAATTAAAGAGCCTGATTTAATTTTAAAAGGGCTCTCAATGCTGGCTGGCTTGAGTACTAATTTGGGTTAATCAAAAAAGGATTCTTGATGTTGTTTTGCAATAACATGAGGTCGGAACTGGTCTAAATATTCTAATTGGCGCTGGCAGTCTAATGCTGTCTTATCTGCTGCAAGAACTGCTTCTGCTAGAGCGGATGAGTCAGCGACAGGGACTAGATTGCCATAGCTGCCATCCTCTAAGATTTCCATTGGGCCACATGGGCAGTCGGTACTGATGACTTTACATTCACAGGCTAAAGCCTCAATCAATACTGTGGGTAGTCCTTCCCAGAGTGAAGATAATACAAATAAGTCACTGCGGTACATATAGGCATAAGGATTTTCTACATGGCCAGGCATTTCGACATGCTCATTCAAATTAAGCTGACTGATTAGTGCTTCGAGTTGCTTACGTCGTTTGCCTTCACCCAATATAATGAGCTTAAAATCAACTTGCTTTCGGGCTTCTGAAAGCGCATGTAACAGGTTAGGGAAGTCTTTTTGGTTCTCAAGACGACCAACGGCAAGAATGACTTTAGTGTCTGGGGCTGTAAGCCACCGATGCTCTAATGGCTCACTCATTTTTTCGCGAATGGTATCAATAGGAATCGGGTTATAGATAGTTGTTGGACAAAGCTGATTATTCTTAATAGTGGTGACTAAATCTTTCGCGGCACAGTGTGAGACGGTGACTAATTCATCAGCCATTGGGTAAAAGACGGCAAGACTTTCGGATATCTTTTTGAAGCGTAATTTTTTTCGACGTGAATGGAGATCCGTTGATAGCGCTGTATGCTCAGTGATAATGATCTTTGTGTTGGCAATGGATTTTAGACCAGCCATGATTGCGAGCACATTAGTATGTGGTTTGGCGGAATAAAGTAAATCTGGTGCATGTTCATCCAGATAACGTCTTAAATCATTTGTCACAGGCTGTGAGCTTGACAGTCGGAAAGGGATTAGAAAAGGAAACAGTAGGGTCTTCGTGTGTCGAGGAAACCAGTGCCAAATACGTAAGCGACTGAGCAGTGTTGATTCCGCTTTTAAGACATACACAGATATGGCATCGGGTATTTGACTGCGGTGGCTTTCTTCTAGCTGCTGTACGACCAGTTCGACCTGATGGCCTTGTAGGCTAAACTCCCTAGCTAAGGCTAGAAATACCTGCCCAATACCACCGCGACCTATAGACGGGAAGAAAAAGCTGATCTTTTTTGGTCCTTTCGGGGTGGTTGCTTGCTGTGAATACACGCTTGCTAAATTATCCTTGATATTAGTCTATAGCCTAGTATTACTGTCAATACACGGTTGTTACATCATCCTAGATGTTATTTTTTTAGCCTAGCATGGCTGAGTAAAAAGTGCTGAGTAGTTTGCTTCCTACATTATTCTTAATTGACGTGCAGAGTAATATTGCCGAGTGAAAAGCGTTGGGTTATGGATGGTATTCTTGCCTGGGAAGTGGAGCCACCTGTCAGAGTCGAACTGACGACCTACTGCTTACAAGGCAGTTGCTCTACCAGCTGAGCTAAGGCGGCCCTAATGCGATCAAATGAAATCCGATCAATCAGATGCGAGATATTAGTGATCTTGCGTCCAAGCTTCAAGTCTTATTAAGTAAAAATTAGCTGCAAAGGGTAAATTTTTGCATTTGCTTAGCTTATGCTTACTTCTTTATCCTAAAAACTGCGTCTTTGCCTAAAATTTATCATGGAGTGATCAAATGTTACCTACTCGTCATTTATGCATACTACTAGTGAGTTTAAGTTTGGTTTCTTGTGTTACTGGAACGCCTAAAGCTCCTGAAGCAGCAGAGTCTGCAGATATTATTAAAGCCCCTTTAGATGGTATCTGGCAGGGTGTTTTTGATATTAATGGGCGTGGGCGCTATGACTTTACAGCGCTACATATCCAAGGACGCTCTACAGCGGTCAGTGTGCAGGCAAAAGCGATGTGTCGTGGTCGTGTAGAGCTGCAAGAGGGGCAATATTATATGGCGAGGTATGAGCTGTTTGCTTTGGATGGTGCACCGTTTGATCAGGCCACTATTACTGGGACTCTAGATAAGCAGGCAATAAGGTCCCACTTTGTAACCATGAACGGCGGTGATATTGGTGCAATTAACTTGGACTACAATCCGGTCTATGAACGTAAGCCAGAACTCGCTGAATTAGATGGGCATTGGTTCTTTATTGATCGTGATGGGCTGGAGACAAATATGAGTATCAGTGAGGGGCAAATTATAGGGTCTGATTCAGACGGCTGTAGCTATCAAGGGACGCTTGCAATCATTGATCCACAATATAATCTGCTCGATGTGTTCCTGAATGTCAGTAATTGTGACTCAGTTAACGGTGAGTACATCGGTCTGGCTTATTTTGAACCAGGCAAAAAACCCTTAGTGCATATAGATGCGCTAAATAATCTATATGGTTTCCACTATGAATTACAGCAGATAGTAAATTCTGAGGTTACAGCGAGTCGCTAAATAGAAATAGTGCTATCACTTTTGCTGCCAGTTTTGCCAAGCGGTGTTGGCCGGATGATTCCGCAAAGTATCGTGGTCTAAGGTCATGACTTGTATACCATATTGTAATTCCCAGATGTCTTCGGCGACATGGAATGGTGCCTCATGAATTGATAACTCACGGCTTTCAAGCTGATCACTTTTAATACGGATAAAAAGTCCGTGATAGTGATCATCTGCAATTTTTTCCAGCGTAACGATTAACTCCCAACTATTGTCTGGTGCCAGCATCAATAGAGGGAGTTTTGCATCGATAATATCTTTTCGGTTATTTAGCATTTAGTTGTCAAATTTCTGTATGGAGCGACCACGGCCAATCGCATAATATTCAATCCCCTGTGCTTCTAGGTCAGCTGGATCATATAAATTACGGCCATCAAAGATTAATGGATTCTGTAATGTTGCTTTCAGCGTCATGAAATTAGGGCTTCTGAACTCAGTCCACTCAGTTACGATAATTAGGGCATCAGCCCCTTGTAAGGCCTGTTCCGCGTTATTGCATAAAGAAAGCTCATCACGCTGTCCATAAATACGCTTACATTCATCCATTGCTACTGGGTCATAGGCTTGAACTTTAGCGCCTGCAGCCCATAAGTTCTGCATTAATGTGCGGCTAGACGCTTCACGCATATCATCTGTGTTTGGTTTGAATGCTAAGCCCCATAAAGCGAAGGTCTTGCCGCCGAGGTCGTTATTGAAGTAGGTTTTAATCTTGCTAAATAAAACTTCTTTTTGTGCCTGGTTAACGGCATCTACTGCAGCGATTAAGGTAGTCTCATAGTCTGCTTGAAGCCCAATTTTTTGTAGGGCTTGCACATCCTTTGGAAAACAAGAGCCACCGTAACCACAGCCAGGGTAGATAAAGTTATAGCCAATGCGTGGGTCTGAGCCTATCCCTAGTCGGACTTGCTCAATATCAGCGCCAACACGCTCAGCAAGGTTGGCTAGCTCATTGATAAAACTGATCTTTGTTGCGAGCATCGCATTGGCTGCATATTTTGTTAATTCAGCCGAGCGAATATCCATCACATTGATACGGTCTCGATTGCGATTAAAGGGTTGATAGAGTGAGCGCATTAGCTCACTAGCCTTGTCGCTATCCGTGCCGACTACGACGCGGTCTGGTTTCATGAAATCTTCAATAGCTGCACCTTCTTTCAGGAACTCAGGATTAGATGCGATATCAAAAGCAGCCTCTTTATTTAGTTCAGCGCATTTGCGCTTAATACTCTGGCGCACTAAATCCGCTGTTCCAACGGGGACAGTTGATTTATTCACGATCAAACGATAATCCTGCATATGTTCAGCAATAGTTTCAGCAACATTAAGGACATAGCTAAGATCAGCTGAACCATCTTCATCCGGTGGTGTGCCCACGGCGATGAACTGGAACAGGCCATGGGCGACACCTTCAGCTGGGTCAGTTGTAAACTGAATACGGCCAGCAGCAATATTGCTCTGGATCATGTCGTCTAGGCCGGGTTCATGAATAGGGATCTGGCCATCTTTTAGCATATCGATTTTTTTACTATCGATATCGACGCAGAGCACTTGATTGCCTACCTGGGCGAGACAAGCTCCGCTGACTAAACCGACATAACCAGAGCCGTAGATTGTAATTTTCATGATATTTATAAGTTGAGAGTAGTTAGTTGGATAATGTAGCTCATTTCCATATCAAAAAAGCGTGTTTTTAGTGATTTTATATGTCCACGATATGCTTTTCTAAATTCGGTGCAAAATAGATTTTTAATGCGATTTTGCTGGCGAAACGTACAGTCGAAGAAAAAAGTGCCAATAACGGCGAATAAGAGTCGTTGAAATAGACATATTTAGTGAATCTGATGTTGACCTAGCGCTAGATGTCACCGAGAATAGCCGGCTGTGTGTGCGGAGGGGTACTCAAGCGGCCAACGAGGGCGGATTGTAAATCCGCTGACTATGTCTACGTAGGTTCGAATCCTACCCCCTCCACCAGAAATTCAGAGTAATGTGCGGGTGTAGTTCAATGGTAGAACCCCAGCCTTCCAAGCTGATGATGTCGGTTCGATCCCGATCACCCGCTCCACTATAGGCCGAAAAGATAGATAGGGGCAATAGAGGGTGTGTAGCGTAGGTTGCGATCACATGTGGTACATATTTGTGGGATCGGCGAGGCCGCAGGGTGGCAGCCGTTATAGCAGGAAGCTGGCTAGTTGCGGAGTAACAACTTTGCCCATATAGCTCAGTGGTAGAGCACTTCCTTGGTAAGGAAGAGGTCTCCGGTTCAAGTCCGGATATGGGCTCCATTGTTATGGCCCTTACATTTTAACAAGTAACATTATTAATTTAGTCCAGAGGTAGCGATCAATGTCTAAGGAAAAGTTCGAACGAACGAAGCCCCACGTAAACGTGGGCACAATTGGTCACGTTGACCACGGTAAGACAACGTTAACAGCAGCGTTGACCAAAGTGTCAGCGGA
>Ga0233395_1000943_pt1 | contig 14678 bp, 11 predicted proteins | sample 27DmetaG_FD_186029 | JGI IMG/M metagenome (GOLD analysis project Ga0233395, IMG submission 186029) | Seawater microbial communities from Monterey Bay, California, United States - 27D | ecosystem: Environmental > Aquatic > Marine > Coastal | place: USA: California | collected 2016-10-12 | reverse complement strand
ACGATGCGAAGAAACGCCTACCAATAGCCATAGCCGATATAAGACTTATCCAGAGCCGCTGTAAGGCTGTAGATGATGACATGAGATGGCTGGTTGCACTTATCTCTGACACTGGCATGAGACTGTCAGAAGCCGCTGGATTAATGCTAAATGACTTAAGCTTAGACGAAGATATTCCACATATCGTTATTCAGCCACACAAACATAGACCACTTAAAACTAGAAGTTCAGAACGCATTGTTCCACTAGTTGGAGCTAGTCTCTGGGCAGCTCAGCGAATTAAACAGAACGCACAAGTAAGTGCCTACTGCTTCCCACGCTACTGCAATGCAAAAGGCTGTAATGCTAACTCAGCTAGTGCAGCTTTGAATAAATGGCTTAAGTCAGTGACTAAGAACAAAGATTACGTGCTGCATGGTCTACGTCATAGCTTTAGAGATAGGCTAAGAGCAGTAGATGCTCCTATTGAAATGATAGATAGACTGGGTGGTTGGTCATTGAAAACTGTTGGTCAAGATTATGGTAATGGGTATCAGCTAGAGCAGATGCATCTTACGATGAAGATGTTATGTACTAATATATTATACACCCCAACGGAAACCTCCTCTCAAACAAGAGCTTAGAAGCGGACTTCCTTTGAAATGGATGTTTAATCTACCTTGTATAATACCATGCATTCTTCCTTACCAAATATACCAGCAGGTGAGTACCAATACATTTTTTCGATAACTTTTCTGCCATTAAAATATGTGCAAACTAATGAATCTTGTCCTTTTTTTGATAAATCCCCATAATCATCTAGATATCTTGATACGCCTTTGCTGATATCGATATGTTCTTCTTTTAATAAAATTCTATAACCACTTAAGAGCAAAAGTACCTCAAGTACAAGTAAAAGAGAGAGAGAGATTATTATTAATCGCATGATTGTTTGGGCCTCTTTTGAGTTATCTCAATGATCAATTTTTTTGTGCTCCATACATATTCTAATAGCAGAGTCTGCGATTTTATATAATTCATTTAAATTTACATGTCGCTTATATTTCAAGAAAGCCAAGAGGTATCTCATTTGATTATAAGATGTGGAATTTATTGCCATTTGAAATATTTCATTCCCAGACTTGCCTTTTACCCAATCTTTTTGCTCGTCAATGTCTTGTAAGAATTTATTCATCTCATCATCAGAATATGTATCAAGCTCTGAAGTGCTTAGCTCCCACTCATCTTCATACTCATCTTCAACATGACTATCTTCCTCAGATGATTGTCTATTATTTAGCTCACCCTGGAGAATGATTGCTCTTTTTTGAACATATTCATATTCAGCATTTGCATAATCATTGGCATGCACTTCAAGTAATTGATTCCATAATTTCTCGCATAAGTTTTTTTTAGTAACAATTTCTTGGTAAGCCAACTCAATATATTTATTTTTATCCATAATCATTCTATAAGTATAATTAGCACTGAGATTGATTTGTTATTATGCTCATAATGCACAACATCATTAGCATGGGAATCGATTAATGCTGCACCAAGCGGTGAAGAAACATTAATATTTTTATAATTAGGATTTGATGCAGTGTTGTAATTACCTGGTGATAAAAGCCAAAAATCAAGCTCATCTCCAGCTTTGACACCATCAAGATATCGAATTCTACCTTTATCACCAAGCTTAATAGGCTCACTATCAGGTCTATTTATTATTACATCTAAATTCTCGGTATCATCTTGTATTAACGTAACATTAGATAATTTATTATTTAGTAGTAGTTCAAGATATTCCTTAAGTTTATCCTTTTGAGTAAGCGTGTCGTTAAACCAGTCAGTCGACCATATTCGATAAATTGTCCATCCTAAATTTTCCAATACTTTTTGTCTTAGAATGTCACGATCTCTAGCTGTTTTTGAAGAGTGATAAGTTGCACCATCACATTCCACACCACATAAATATCCATAAGGATAATCTCTATGCTTAACGCCAATATCAATATGATAACCTGTGACTCCTACCTGAGGAATTGCTTCATATCCCAGTGATTCTATCACTTCAATAACATGCTCCTCAAAAGGACTATCAGGCTCACCATCCGCATCATTACTTATAACTTCATTTAATACACCATCTTGACAGAACTGAATCCAGGACTTTAATAATGTGGCGCCTTGTTGATGTGGAAGTGGTTCAAAATCATTCATTGGTATTGATGTAAATGTAATGATCTGTTCTTTGGCTCTGGTTAGAAGTACATTCAGCCGTTTCTTTCCTGCAGCACCACTGATGGGACCAAATTTCTTAAAAAATCTACCTTGAGGATCTTTACCATAGACAGTACCAATAAAGATGACATCTCTCTCATCACCTTGTACATTTTCAATACTTTTAACAAATAATTTCTCTAGACCTTCATTATTACTCTCCCAATCATTGATATATTTGAGTAAGTGTGGAAAGTCTTCCTGAGACTTTATTAACATACTATCAATTTCTTCTTTTTGATTAGCATTCATAACAACAACGCCAAGAGATCTATGTGAATTATTCCTTGCAAATTCAATGATATGATTAACTATAACTTTGGCTTCAGCAGGATTTATTCTGGCTTGGCCTGCACCGCCATGATAGATACCATCAACTCTAACCAGAGAAACACCAAGCTCATCACCTTGTCCTGAAGGTGATGGGAATATTATAAGTTTATTATTATATATATGATGATTAGAAAACTTTATAAGATTTTCATGCCTTGATCTGTAATGCCATCTCAATTGATGCTTTGGATAAAACATATTATTGGCTTGCTCAAGGATCGACTCTTCTAGTACAGATTCATCATCATCATCATCATCATCATCAGATTGTGTAAGCTTGAAAAAATCTGATGGTGGAAGCTGATTTGTATCACCACTTATCAGTGCTTGTTTTGCACGCATGAGACCGGAGATTGAGTTCTCCGGCGTCATCTGGCTTGCTTCATCAATAATTATCAAGTCAAATGTAGGCTCTCGATCGAGAAACTGAGCAACATTATCTGGCGTCATCATCCAGCAAGGGAATAACTCCTTTAGTGATTCTTGGGCTCTTTTAAGAAGCATGCGTGGTGCTATTTGTCGCTTAAGAGTGAGCTGATACTTGATAAGAGCAAGTTCTGAATAATCCGACTTCCTACCATAGCCAGTTCCACTTGGAGGATCTGCGGCCTCTAGAGAAACTTTCGAAGTAATAATTGGTGCATATGACTTAATTAAGGAATCAAGTTCTTTGATTTTTTCTCTAGCCTCACTCATTGACGAACCAGTCGATTTAATGACTGATAGGCGATCAACTGGTCCAAAATTCCCACACAGCTGCCTAGAGATAATAGCCAAAATATTTTCTTTTTTAATCAGCTTTTTACTTTCATGAGATACAATTTTAGATAATCCAATTTCAGCTGCCTCATTATATATCCTCGAAGCATCAACTAAGTCAGTTATAATTGAGCTATTTTCCACAAAGTTATGTAAGTATTGGAAAACTTCACTATGAGTTTTTAGATCAGCATCTACTGGCAATGCCTCATTCAATGACTTATATAGATGGAATCCTCGCTGATATAAATACAAGAATTCAATGTAACTCTTATCGAGTATTAAGCTCGCAAAATCCTCACCACAACTCTTGAGTTTAAGTACAAAAAGAATGATATTCCTAAGAGAAAATAAATGCTCCATATGGTTAATTTTAGCTATATGCCCAGAATGAGAAAAATGTGTCTTTACTTCTTCATAAGATTCCGAAAGCTTGATTGAGATATCTTTCATGACATATAGCGATTCGCTATTGCAATTGTATTGATCAAGGAATTTTACTGAACTGTTTATTTCAGTTTTCGATGTATTGTAAAGTTCAATTAAACCGCTGATCTCATTAATTTTTTTATCTAGCTCATTCCATTCATATTTTTCCTCACTACTCTCATTTACTATAAATTTATAAAGCTTGTAAGTTTGCGATGTATAAAAATCAACTAGGTTATACTTATGGAGGTTTGTTTTTTCTAAATAAGTATAAATACCATCTATCGTATCTTTTAATAATGTGAGATCTAGAATGCTGATTTCATAATGTTTTATGCTTTGATATAACTGATTATCGGTAATTTTATTAGATATCCCCTGTAGTTTTTTAACATCATCTAGTAGTTCAGATTTATTCATCTTCTTCATTTCATGCGGCTGCTTCCCACTAAGAAGCGCAAGCAACTCTTTTGCAGATGTGAGTTTTGAATTGAATATTGGGAATATTCCTGAGCCAGCAATTACTTCATATATCTCATTAAGCTTTTCAATTGGAGGTATCTCATGAGTAATTCCTGTCATATTCCTATAAGACGTTATTGCATCTAAAAGAATTTCATATTCAATTTTAACCTTCGATATTTTGTTACTTATGACGTAATCGAATATACACTCATGATTTTTGAGCTCATCAATCATTTCAGTAAGGTTAACGAAAGATTCTGGGGCCAGATTAAAATGTTTTTTTGATAAACTCTGATGAATATCCTTCATTTCAAGATATTTTTTTTGCTGACTAAAAAGTGTTTCTATAGTTTCAACGAAATCATCATATTTTAATGAATGGATCTCTAGCTTATCTACAAGAAAACATATTTTATTTATGACTAATGAGATCTGGAGGATATCTTTTGACTGCGCACTTACTCCGTAACCTTTAAAGCTGATATTTTCGCTTATATCAATTGCTTGCTCTACTTTGTCTAAGGCGCTTTTTATATATTCTTCAGATTCTTGTGAAATTTTAATAGTGAAATCAGAATATTTCTCTTCATCATCAAGGTGAATAAATTCATTCAATAACTGATCAGATAAGTTACGATCTAATATATTTGGGTAATTAGATTCTCTTTTTTTAACATCATAATCTTTAACATATGTTTCTATATCATCTTTTATTGAGACAATTTCTTTGATGTTAATAGTGTCAAAGGAATTGACTTTGAGACTATGATTCTGAGATGACTGGTAAAACTTGTCTCTTAATATTTCACCTTTTTTGGCTAGTTCATATATTTTCCTTAAATCCAGACTATGGTCAAAAGCACTTTCATCAACTGTAATATGCTCTCTATATTTATCTTCTATATCATATTCTTTGTATTTAAGTTTTAACCCAATGGCTTGGTGAATGGTTACTTTTGTATCAAGTACATGGCCTGTCATTAAATCTATATATTCACTTAGTGCTTTCCTTTGCAATCTGAATTGATCAATACATTCATGAACATCAGAAAACTTAATTTGTGGTGACTTCCAATAAATTCTCTCCTTGAGCACATCATAAAAGTAGGTGCTATTATCCTTCCCGGCGATCATTGGTAAAACTAATCTACCTAATCCTAATGCCTTAAGCCTATTATAGACTACCTCTAATGCAGCCATCTTTTGTGCAACGAATAAGACCTTTTTTCCTGAGTTCAGAGAATTTGCAATAACATTTACAATGGTCTGACTTTTTCCTGAGCCAGGAGGTCCTTCAAGAGCCACATTTTCTCCACTTGCAACTTTAATTATTGCAGAGAGCTGTGAAGAGTCTGCGTCTAAAACTAGATATGGTGCCTTTGCTTCAGACTTACCTGTCTCAAGGTTTTCTTCATAATTAATTTCAGAGACTTCAGATGGTTTCCTCCCAAGATTTAAATCTTTTAAAAGTGGAAAAACTGAAAAATCAATATCAGGCCTTAAGTCGTTATATAAGTTTATTCCTTGAAAAGGATATGCTCCAAGAACAGCCTCTCTTGAAACCTCCCATTGTGGGATCTTAGGATTGATTTTTTCAATTAAATCAAATATTGACTCTATGTCTAAGCTCTCATCTTCATCAAATTCATACTCTAATTTTATTCCAAATTCATTAACCAGCTTATGCCTTAAAACTGGATTAATCGTTATAGCTGAATTTTTTTTCACCAGATATCTAGTTCCTTTCCTGGAGGACTCTTTACTCAATTCTATTGGGATTATTAATATCGGTGATTTGAAATTATTTTTATTGTCATTTGAGTTTGGTTCTCTCCAATTCAAATAACCAAGAGTCAAGAAAATGATATCCAAGCCTCTCTCTTCCTTGTATGTTTTTTGTTTTGAGAGAAGATTATTGGCTTTCTTGACAAGTTGATCAGGCAGGAGGAGTGTTTGAATTAAGTCATCATTATAACGCTCATCTTCGGATTCTCTTTCTGGTAAAGGCAGCTTAATGCTCGGATCTATATTATGTATTTCTGCATGCTTTATCAGATCGCTGGAGCTCTTGCCACTAATTGGTCTTGCGGGAAGGTCGAGGTCTATTCTTAATCTATCTTTAAGCTGTCTATCTGCATTGATTTCTTTTTCAAATGCTTTTTCATCAGAATTAAAGTCAATCTTTGAAATTTGACTTAAATAAACCTCATCAGATATCTGCAGGCTTGAAAAGGCAGTTAAGAACTCCTGTGTATTTTCATCTGGTAGATTATCTTCAGTTATCGGTGGCAGTGGCTCCAGAAAAAGGCTCTTTTCTTGGGAAAGAATGTCAAAAAGTTGCTGGGGCTTTTCATCTACTATCCTTATATAGGAGCTTCTGGATCGTATCTTATTTTGTATGAGAGGATTTCTGCCTGAAGTATCAAGAATTTTTTTTCTTAACTTTTCAATTCTTTGGTTAATAAGCTCACGAAGATCTTCTTCCATTGCTCTCTCCTATATATAGTATTTCTTAATAGCATATTACTTAAATTACGCTATTTCATTGACTAGATTAACAATTATTATAGTTTTTCTTGAGGCATTCTCTGGATAGTTCCTGAGCTTTTTCTATCTGGGAAGAGGTCATATTCTTGATGGCAAGGCCTTTATAATTGAGAGCATTTTCTTCGCCATATTCTGATGCTAAATTCCACCACATATAAGCGAGGACGTTATTCTCTGGCACACCTCTACCCAATGCATACATAAGACCAAGTTGAGATTGAGCATAAAAAAAGCCTTGCTCTGCTGCTAAACGATACCACTTATAAGCAAGCACATTATTCTTTGCCACACCATAACCATTAGCATACATATCACCAAGACTACTTTGAGCCTCAGCTTCACCTTGCCTTGCTGCTAAACGATACCACCTAAATGCTTCCTGATCATTTTCTGGGACACCGTAACCTTCGTCATACATAAGTCCAAGTTGAGATTGAGCAGAGGCATGACCTTGCTCTGCAGCTAATCGATACCACTTAACTGCTTGCTGATTATTCTTAGGCACACCTCTACCTTCGTCATACATAAGACCAAGACTATATTGAGCACCAGCATCACCTTGCTCTGCCAATGGTTTCATTAGCTTCATAGCGGTCTTATAGTCACCTTTGTGAAATGCAACTGCAATATCTGAAAAGTCATCAGCAAATACAGTTGACGATAAGGTAATTGCTAAGAATAGATTTGTTAGGAGGAGTTTCATTGGTTCTCCAATTAATTTGTTTATTGGGTCACATTATCAAACTGTACAGGCTGAAGCTATTATATTTAGTAAGGCTTACTGCAACTGATAGGCTGTGTAGTTGGCTACTCAGTTCACTCGAAGATACCGATAAAGGTTAGTGGCATTCCATGCACAGAACGCTCATCGCATATTCATAAGCAAATACATACAGCAGATAATATCTAGCGGTAGCAGCCTCAAGCAGCCTCGCTGCGCTCGTCTGGCTGTGCTCGCGACAGGTTTCAGCCGTAACATAGATATTGTAAATAATCTTCCGAGCCTGCTCAGATGCTAATCGATACCATTTGACAGCTCCTTTATTTGATGTAAAAAAGTATATCCGTTACAACTCTCACTTCTTTGGACAGTTTCTTTTTATTTCCATAATTACTACCTACATCAGTAATTGAAAAAGTACCTTGTCTAGCTGTCTTTATTCCACCAACTTCTGAACCAACATTGCTTGCAAACTCATCAGCAGCGATGCGTGCATTTTTAGTTGCTTCTCTCAGCATGGCTGGTTTGATTTCGTTTAGCTTGGTGAAATGATACTCAGGCTCATTATTCGTTACAGGTATACCTTTTGGTATTAGTTTATTCAATGCAATGCGTGCTTTTTTAACCAAACTGATTTGGTTGGTCTCAATGCTGATTTCTCCATTTATATAATGTCGAACATCTACTACCTTATTATCCTCATCCCGAAAATCTTTTCTAGTTAAAGCAGCTACACCAACTGACACTTCTGCATCAGTAAACCCATTGGCCTTCAGCGTAACTAATATTGTTTCTACATTACGCTCGTAACCTGCATACATGGCACTTTGATTGGCATTATCACCTTCAGTAAAAAATCCTGTTTCAATAACCCAGTATGCGGTATCTGCATCTACTCTTTTTTCGGCAAGGCCTTTAACCTGAACAGTATTAATAGCTGTTTGACCTTTGTGGATGGTCTGGCTAATAAAAAAACCACATAAGGTTATACCTAGAGCAAGCACAGCCATACTAACAATTGATTTCTTCATAGTTTTTATGCGTATAAGTTAATTGTTAGATTATATTAATTTAAAAATAAGCTTTTTTAATGATTGATTATGGCGAAAATATGACATTAAAAAATCAGCAAGTGTATGTATCTGCTTAGCACCCAAGCCTACTAATCTAACGATATATTTCCTCCATTAATCGGCTATTCCTGTTTCTTTAAATTGCACTAAAAAACATTAGAAACAACACATTAGCACTCTCTACTATAGTTATTGCTATGTCCATTACCGTAGATAACAGAGAGTAAGTAGCTAAGGCCGATAGAACTGATAACTCGTTGTTTTTGGAATATGGTTGTAGCATTTGAGGCTTGTAACCTAAACGTGTTAACTTTTAGTAAAGAATTTAAGAGTTGAATCTAAATTTGGGATAGTATTGAATTGAAACTAGATAGAACAACAAGAATACTGCCAATTGCTATTGCATTAGGTATTACTTTTTTACTGGCGGTTGTGGGGGGGATAACCCTAATGGGAAAAAATACCACCACGCTTGAATTATATAATGCTCCTCCCTCTATATCCTCACATATAATTGATGCAGAAAAAGATATGCTCTATGTCTGGCATGCAACCTTTCACGATGAAGCAAGCTTATCCTTGCCATCGCTAGGCGAGGTCATGGGGTCAATGATGGTCATCAAATCAGGGAGTGAACAAGAACGATTTACTAATCTTGAATTTGATTGGAAAGATTCAAATGATTCCATTGTTATTTCAAGTATTCATTCGTATCCAGTTAATGCTATAGAGACAGCCACCCCCATACATCGTGCCATTATAGGAGGAACAGGTAAATATGTTGGTGCTAAAGGCGAGATTATAAGTAATAGACAAGAAGATGGTTGGTATCATCACAAAATTATTCTTGTTAAGTAGCCTTGTAAAAAAAATTAACTTCCACCATTACAATTTACTAGATATTTGAGTAGTGCTTACCATTTACCGTTCATCAATCTAACTACTGCTCTTCTTGTAGTCAGTTAGTTATTCGTTATAAGTAAGTAATACTAGATAGCGGTATTACAGCGGCTAACCATGACTAGTTCGGGTATAAGGGGCGCGTAAGGAAAATGGTAAGAAGTTCAAGGGAAAGAGAGCTAACTGAACATTTTGATGATGTTAGGCATCTGCAAATACAAAGTTACTCGGAGCACCCCGAAGTCAGAGATGCAGCGAATGTTTTGGTTACTGCTTTCTATGAAGGTAAGGTTCGAGTAAGAGATAAGGCTAAATATACTCGTGATGCACGTAAGCTGATTGCGTCCTTGTGGCTTCACGAAGATGTCCTTTTTCGTTTTACCACTAAGAAAGCTTATTTTGAGATGGGAGCTCAGGGTAAACGTAAACAAGTCTGGCTGACAAAGCGGGTCTTATCGCTATTTAATCTCGCTCACCAACTCGGCTGGATAGTCCTCTATAAAAAAGGAATTAGCCCTCAGATAGCTAAAGTTAAAGGGAAGAGTTTTAGTAGTATCTACAGGACGACTGAGGTGTTTTACCAGCTACTTTCAAGTGTACAACAAGAAGACATATCGCCCGATTTAGAAGCGCTTAGAGTGGAGCTGAAGGACGCTGATGGGCTCTTGAAACCACTCCCTGATAACTACCTTACTTCGGCTGATTACCCTGAAGCTGTTGGCATCTTGGAGCAGCATTACGAGCAGTTAGCTAAGACCAAGCTTTTACTTAAAACGGGTGAGCCAGTTCCACTCCCTCATCTCTACTTCATTCGTAAATTTAGACCCAATATGACACAAGGCGGGCGTATCTATGCTCAGTTCCAAAATTATCCGAAACAAGAACGACTTGGGATAACGATGAATGACTTCCCAGTCGCTTCCTTAGATATCAGTCAGCTTCACCCACAATTACTGCTTAGATTTTTACATAAGCGAGATGCAGAAGACTTAGGGCTACTCGCTCAAGTTAGAGGTGACGACATTTACACCATGCCAGATTACCCACACCTCCCTCGGCTAGTTCATAAGAAGCTCATCAATACGATGATAAATTGTAAAACCGAAAGGGCCGCAGTGAGCTCACTAATGACGGCTAGGTATTGGCAATCAGATATGTCAGGAGAATGGCAATGCAAAACATATAAGGGTGCACAGAAGCGCGAAGGTAATGCAGTGTTTGATAGCACCCCTAAGAAAGCCGCACAGGCCTATATGGAGAGTTTTAAGCAGCACCACCCATTGCTCGCCCCAGCATTATGCACAGGTGTAGGCTCTAACCTGCAAGCAGCTGATGGCAGAGTGATGCTACTAGTGATGCACTATTTTAATAATGTTGGATTACCTGTTATCCCTATCCATGATGAAGTTATCGTCCCTAAAACCAAGGCCACAATGGAGTTTGCACAGATAGCTCTGAGGGATGCATTTCGTGAAGCCTATGGTGAAGAAGGTAGCTTCGGCTCAATTTATGCCAAGTGGTCATTTGCTGATGCTACGAAAGAAAAGCAGGTAGAAATTAAGCTAGGCGATTAGGTTTTGGTCTTTTTTTCAAAATGGCCTATTTTGTATCTGGCTGGGTACTATAACGAAGTGAAACGTACACACGGTCCCCCCGGGGGTATGCTTGTTCATCAGGGTAGGGAATACGGTAGACCATTTAGTAGCACATTCTTTACCTTTACAGCCGCTTTTAGTTATGAAAATATAAACGCTGATGTGCAAGAAAGTATGTGTGGCTGTTAGTAATTCGATGGAAGTAGGGTGCAAATAACACTGTGCTACAGGTTAAATTGCGTCCCTCAGAGAGCTGGCAGAGTGGCCGAGCGGCTGAAGGCGCTCCCCTGCTAAGGGAGTATAGGGTTTATAGCTCTATCGAGGGTTCGAATCCCTCCTTCTCCGCCATTATTAAGGGAATAATATAGACTCCTCTTATGATGGTGGTGCAATTCGTCACTACACCCGTAGTGTCTCGTTAGAGGCAAATTCCCGTTTTATCGTCGCAAGTTCATCTTTAGGCTGTATAGATCTAATCCTGCAATATTGATGCCTCATTAAGAGGGTCGCTTTGGTTGTATTGCTGTCTATGTTTATCGTAAAGAGTGAGTCTGATATCGTTCTATTTAGATTAATTTATATTTAGAGTTAAAGGATTTTTGCGATGACTTCACCAAAAATTGGTAATAAAGCCCCAGACTTCACCTTGGCCGCTACTGGCGAGCAAAAAATCAAGCTCTCTAGTCTACGTGGTGCCCCTGTCGTGCTTTATTTCTACCCTAAGGATGCCACCCCTGGGTGCACGCAAGAAGGGCTAGATTTTACCGCTTCAATCGCTGAGTTTGATCAGTTCAAGGTAACTATTCTTGGGCTCTCCCGTGATTCAGTTGCCTCGCATGAGAAATTTAAACTTAAGCAAGATTTTGCATTTGATTTACTCTCAGATAGCGAGGAAAAAGCATGTCGTCTCTACGATGTAATTAAAGAAAAGAATATGTATGGCAAGAAGGTTATGGGTATTGAGCGCAGTACCTTCTTGATAGACGCCAGTGGTGCTTTAGTCTGTGAATGGCGCAAAGTAAAAGTGAAAGATCATGTGCAAGAAGTGCTAGAGGCAGTTAAGCAGTTAGCTTAGTTCTGAAAAGTACCTAATTTAAAATTAAATTTGATCGCGCGGTATGAATTCCGCATAATGCGCGCCTACTTGAAATAACGCGCCCGTAGCTCAGCTGGATAGAGTACTTGGCTACGAACTAAGGGGTCGGGAGTTCGAATCTCTCCGGGCGCACCATTTCTACCAATCTTCAGATCTAGTACATTCATACGTTCCTAAGTTCGTCTAAATCTTCTACTATATCCTTGATTCTTAAATTGTATGGCTGACGAGTTTAAATCTGTACGATAGTGACATCGTTAATAGGTTATTCAGATATTGCGCCTGTAGCTCAGCTGGATAGAGTACTTGGCTTCGAACCAAGTGGTCGGGGGTTCGAATCCCTCCGGGCGCACCACTTAAAACTTTTAAATTCAATAACTTACATATTATTTAGTTGCCTATGTTGTCGGCTGCTTAAAGCATATGATTGATCTCGTGACTCTACCTCCCCCAAATTTTAGACTTACCGCTTAATGTGACTCGGTGTTCCCAAGATTTGGGAACACGACTTACAATATATTAAGATGACCTGATGCATTAATTAATGGAGTTAGCCATGTCTGATATAGATATTCAGCCCTTAGAAGAACCACAACTGAATGTATTTGGTGAGAAATTATTGGACTGTAGTTGTCAGCCAATGACGGGATTCTATCGTGATGGGTTGTGTCGAACACATGCCCAAGATGTTGGCTCACACACGGTATGTGCCCAGGTAACGACTGAATTCTTAGAATATTCTCTAGCACAAGGTAATGATCTGATTACACCTAGGCCAGAGTATGGCTTTGACGGCCTAAAACCAGGTGACCGTTGGTGTCTCTGTGCAGCTCGTTGGAAAGAGGCTTATATGGAAGGTAAGGCGCCGATGGTAGTGCTTGAGGCAACACACAGTGCTGCTTTAAATGTCGTACCTTTAGATTATTTGAAAAAACATGCACTCGACTTGGTTTAGTTTCAATGGCTTTAGTCTGGCATAAAGTAACCACTGAGGCAGAGTATAAAGTCTGTCTAGCAGGTAACTCTATTCGGCTCTATCGTAATGCCGTCTTGCATAGCCAATGGAACCCTAAAGATCCATTCAAAGGACAGCTTTGGGAGCTATTTTTACTCAGTAGTTTTGATCCGCAACGAATACCTAAAAAAGTACTATTACTGGGCTTGGGTGGTGGTGCTGTAGTGAAACTACTACAACGCTTTTTCCCAACGATAGAGATTGATGCGATTGAATTGGATAAGCAGCATATCAATGTAGCCAAACGGTTTTTTAGCATCGATAAAGGACATTGTAATGTGGTGCATGCTGAAGCTGATGAATGGCTGCGACAGAATCGCTCTGGGCGTTATGATTTAATTATTGATGATGTTTTTCATGAGCAAAATGGTGAGCCTTTCCGCGCTATTAGTTATCAACAAGCTCATTTGCGTAGGCTATTAGGCAAGCTGACGAAGGAAGGTGTTTTGGTCGTGAATTTTGCAGATGCAAAAGAATGGAAAGAGGCACGGGCTGCATTTCGTGAGTTAGCAATGGCGGCTGACTTTAACATTGGGCTGGCAATGCAAGGTCAATATCAAAATCGTATAGCGCATATTTCACGGCGAGAGTTGGAGGCTAATCAATTGCAGCAACAACTGCAGGCCAATCGCTTGACGAAATTCTTGAAATATTGGCACGATGAAACCTTCCAATATCGCTTAGTACGCAGGAGTCAGTCTTAATGCGTGGTTATGTTCCACCAGATCCTGCCGGTGGTATCTCACAGGAACACTTTGCGGTGGTCTATGTGCCGCGTAGCAAGCGTCATCGATTTGCCGCTAACTGTGTAACACTCTATGCCACCAAAGAGGAGGCCTTGGCCGCACAAGAGCCCGAGACTAAACGCCATGCCGCAGTTGTTCTGGGCCCATCTAAGTCGTCTGAAGGACAGTTTATCTACTATTTAGTGCAATGGCTCTAGCGCTTTAGCCGAGGCCTTAATACAAATAATTATTTTGGTTGGTAGTTATCAGCGAGTCGATAATACAAGGTACGCACTTCATTCTCTCCCATCATAATCACTTTAGACTGTAACTCACCCAGATTACTGACGTACTCATTCAAATGGGGTTTGGTGATATCTTTAAGGTTCATAGAAACAAAGATCACTGGATGGCCTTGCCAATCACTTGGCTGAGTCCATTGCTCATACATAGTTGCAGGTTCACCAATCGCATTGCGAGAAAGAATATTGTCTTTGCGCTTATCACTATCATAGAAGCTGAGTGCGCTAGCGATAGACCATTTACTTAAACTGATGATTATCGGGCGTTTGCCTGTGGCTGCCTCGACCTCATGTTCTAACGTCACAACCTCATGCGCAGTGGTACGCCAAAAATAATGATTGGCTAGAGGTAATTTCACGCCTGGTGGTGGGCCAAAGGTGGACATATGTAAGAGGCCACCATACAACATACAGAGGATAGCAATCGAATACAGGGTCACCTTACGTAGTCCTGTCGAT
>Ga0233395_1000924_pt1 | contig 14871 bp, 9 predicted proteins | sample 27DmetaG_FD_186029 | JGI IMG/M metagenome (GOLD analysis project Ga0233395, IMG submission 186029) | Seawater microbial communities from Monterey Bay, California, United States - 27D | ecosystem: Environmental > Aquatic > Marine > Coastal | place: USA: California | collected 2016-10-12 | reverse complement strand
TTCCTTAGAGTTAATAACCAAGAATATAATTTATCAATTACAGGTAAAGGAGCAAAACAAAAAGGAAATTTAACAATAGGAAATAAAAAATTGAAATCTACTTTTTCTTTTAAGAATAATTGGATTTCTATTACTATTAATAATAATGGCACCTATACTAGAATATTAGGAAAAGTATCTGATAGTTCAGATGAATTAAATGGAACTGCTTTTGATAGTTCAGGAAATCAAACTTCATGGACTGCTTCAAGAATTGTTAAAGAAAAAATTAAGGATAAAAAGAATAGCACTAGAAATGATAACAACATTGTTCTTCATCCTGTATCTTTTCCTAATATTGGATATGGAAATTATTCACAACCGATTGAACAAACTATTTTAATAAAAAATACAACTGTTTGGACGAGCGAATCTGAAGGAATATTAAAAAATACAGATGTATTGCTTAAAAATGGTAAAATTGCTCAAATTGGAAGTAATTTAAACGATGGAAGAGCTTTAGTTATTGATGGAAAAGGAAAACATTTAACAGCGGGTATTGTTGATGAACATTCACATATAGCAGCATCGGCAATTAATGAGGGGGGACACAATTCTACAGCTGAAGTAACTATAGAAGATGTTGTAGACCCAACAGACATTAATATTTATAGAAACCTTTCTGGTGGTACAACTTCTATTCAAATCCTTCATGGATCTGCTAATCCAATTGGAGGGCGTTCAGCTATCATAAAATTAAAATGGGGGGAAAATGCTGAAAATTTAATTTATGACAACTCTCCTAAATTTATAAAATTTGCATTAGGTGAAAATGTAAAACAATCTAGATCAAACACAAGTTATCGTTTCCCGCAAACACGAATGGGTGTTGAACAGGTTTTTACAGATTATTTTCAAAGAGCCAAAGAATATGACCTTTTAAAGAAGAGTGGACAACCTTACAGAAAAGATCTAGAAATGGAAACTTTAGCAGAAATTCTAAATAAAGAACGCTACATTTCATGTCATTCATATGTTCAAAGTGAAATTAATATGTTAATGAAAGTTGCAGAAAAATTTAATTTTAATGTAAATACGTTTACTCACATTTTAGAAGGCTACAAAGTAGCCGATAAAATGAGAGCGCATGGCGTTGGTGGATCTACCTTCTCAGATTGGTGGGCCTACAAATATGAGGTTAATGATGCAATTCCTTATAATGCTGCAATAATGCATGATGCAGGTGTAACTGTTGCAATTAACTCTGATGATAGGGAAATGTCTAGAAGACTAAATCAAGAGGCTGCAAAAACCGTAAAGTATGGTGGAATGTCAGAACTAGAAGCCTGGAAAATGGTTACTATAAATCCAGCAAAACTACTTCATATAGACAATAGAGTTGGAAGTATTAAAATTGGGAAAGATGCAGATGTTGTCTTATGGAGTGATCATCCTTTGTCCATATATGCCAAAGCAGAAAAAACAATCATAGAAGGCAAAATTTATTTTGATATAAAAGATGACGAAAAAAAGAGAGCTGCAATTAAATTAGAAAAATCAAAACTCATTAATTTGATGTTAAAAGAAAAAATGGGTGGTGCTAAAACACAATTACCAAAGAAAAGAAGAGATAGAAATTTTCATTGTGACACTAAAGAAATATAAAAAATGAGAAGAATAATATATAATTTGATGTTTTTACTTTCAATAGTAAACATCACAGCACAACAAACTCCAGCAAGTAAACAAACTGAACCAATATCTATTGAAGGAGCAACAGCACATTTGGGTAATGGAGAAATCATAGAAAATTCTCTAATAATGTTTAAGCAGGGGAAAATAATTTTTGTTGGTAGTTCAAATACTAAAATTGGTAGAATTGGTAGAGTTATTAATGCCAGTGGCAAGCATATTTATCCTGGGTTTATAGCTGCAAACTCAACTTTAGGTTTAGTGGAAGTGGATGCTGTTAAAGCGTCCTCAGATGTTAGAGAAACTGGGATTATGAATCCACATATTAGAAGTATTATTGCTTACAACGCGGAAAGTAAGGTTGTAGAATCTATGAGACCAAATGGAGTTTTAATGGCTCAAATTACACCACGTGGTGGTACAATTTCAGGGACATCATCTGTAGTTCAACTAGATGCATGGAATTGGGAAGACGCTTCAATTAAAAATGATGATGCAATACATATAGACTGGCCCTCTAGTTTCACAAGTGGAAGATGGTGGCTTGGAGAAGATCCAGCACTCAAACCAGATAAAAACTACCTTAAAAAAACTCAAGAAATAACCTCTTTTTTTAAAGATGCAAAACAGTATCACAGTAAAGATAATTTAATAAAAAATTTACCTTTTTCTTCAACTAAAGGATTATTTGTTGGATCTCAAAAACTTTTTATTCATGCAAACGGACAAAGAGAAATTACCGACGCTATCACTATGGCTAAAGATTTAGAAATTGAGAATTTAGTTTTAGTGAATGGACATGAAGCTGAAAAAGTTTCGGCCTTACTTGTTAAGCATAATATACCTGTAATTCTTGAAAGACCTCACAGAAATCCAGAAAGTGAAGATCATGCCTATGATTACACCTACACAATTGCAAAAACATTAACAGATTTAGGGGTTTTAGTTGGCATAGGTATGGAAGGACAAATGGAAAGAATGAATACTCGTAATTTACCATTTTATGCAGGTACATTTGCTGCTCATGGACTTAATAGAGAAGATGCTGTTAAATTGATAACTAGTAATCCTGCAAAAATTCTTGGAATTGATGACGCTGTTGGAACTCTTGAAGTAGGTAAAGATGCTACTTTATTTATTTCTGAGGGTGATGCCCTTGATATGAGGGGAAATATATTAACTGAAGCTTTTATTCAAGGAAGAAATATAAGTTTAGAATCTCACCAAACCAAATTATGGAAACGTTATTCTGATAAATATAAATCAGAATAAAATGAAAAAGGGCTCTGTAATTACAGAGCTTTTTTTTATGAGAATACTTTCTAAAAAAGAATTAAAAAGTCTAAATTTGTAATAAACATTAAATGTTTCAAATTAAATGAAACAAATACAAAGTCTCCAAAATCCTCTCATAAAAAATATTCTTAAACTTCAAGAGAAATCTAGGGAAAGAAAAAAGCAACAGTTATTTATTATTGAAGGAAAAAGAGAAGTTGAGCTTGCATTCAAAGGTGCATTTGAAATAGATTCACTTCTATTTATTTCACAAAAAATAGATTATAATTATCTAAAACAATTTAACGCTAAAGAGATAATTGAGATTACTTCTGAGGTATATCAAAAGATAGCTTACAGAGAATCTACAGAGGGAATTATAGCCGTAGCTAAATCAAAATGTATTGATTTAAATTCCTTAATATTTAAAAACAATAAGCCACTTATACTAGTGATTGAGGGCGTTGAAAAACCTGGAAATATTGGCGCTATGATTCGATCTGCAGACGCAGCTAATATTGATGCTGTAATTTTAGTAGACCCAAAGACAGATCAATACAATCCAAATGTAATTAGATCAAGTGTAGGAGGTGTTTTTACAAAAAAAATTATAATCTCTACCTCTAAGGATGCCATAGAATTTTTTAAACAAAACAACATACAAATGTTTGCTGCTACATTGCAAAACTCAAACACATACACGAAAGAAGATTACAAAGAGGCAACGGCTATAATTGTTGGTACAGAGGCTACAGGTTTAACAGAAGTTTGGAGAAACCACTCTATAAAAAATATAAATATTCCTATGCAGGGAGAAATTGACTCTATGAATGTATCTGTAGCTGCTGCAATTTTACTTTTTGAAGCTAAAAGACAACGAAACTTTAAATAATTTTTACATGAAAATACTAGGTATGGATATTGGTGGTTCTGGAATTAAAGCCGCAATTGTTGATACAAAAACAGGTAAATTAATATCTGATAGGCACAGGATAGCAACACCAAAACCAGCAACACCTGAGGCCATAACTAAAGTTGTTAAAGAAATGATAACTCATTTTAACTGGGAAAAAGCTGTTGGATGTAGTTTCCCAACCACTATAATAGATGGAAAATGCATTCATTCCGGAAATTTAAGTGAAAAGTGGAAAAATGTTCAAGTTGATGATTATTTTGAAGATGCTTGTAATGTTCCTTTTTATATAAGTAATGATGCTGATTTAGCCGGTTTAGCAGAAATAACTTTAGGGGCAGGTAAAGGAAAAAAAGGGTTGGTTTTGGTCATTACTGTAGGGACCGGAATAGGATCTGGATTATTTTACAATGGAAAATTAATTCCAAATTTAGAAATTGGAAAATTACTTCACAAAGATGGAAAAATAATTGAGTTTTTCTGTGCAGACTCTATAAGAAAAAAAGAAGAGTTAACCCTAGAGGAATGGGCTCTTCGATTTGATATTTTATTACAAAATATAAAAATTATATTTTCTCCAAACCTCATAATCTTAGGTGGTGGAATCAGTAAAAAATATGATAAGTTCAAACAATACTTGAGTACAGATGTAAAAATTAAAGTTGCTAAGTTTAAAAATAATGCAGGAATAATAGGTGCTGCAATGTATACTAGCAAAAAGATGAACAAATAATGGAACCTACTACTCTATTTTACATTCTTATAAGCATTTTATTAATAAAATATGTTTTAGACACTTTTTTAAATAATTTAAATGCTAAACATTTTAATGATAAAATACCCAATGAAGTTTCTGATGTTTATGAAATTGATGAATACCAAAAATCTCAATCCTATAAAATTACTAATCATAATTTTAGTAAAATAACTTCATTATTTTCTTTAATTACCACACTTAGTTTTTTCTTTTTTGACGGATTTTCAATTGTAGATTCTATTGCTAGAGAGTTTTCTGATAACATCATAAGCATAACTTTAATCTTTTTTGGAATTATAAGTATTGGAAGTGATATTATTAGCATACCATTTTCATTATACAAAACTTTTGTAATAGAAGAAAAGTTTGGATTTAATAAGACTAGTAAAAAAACCTTCTTTTTAGACAAGCTAAAAGGACTATTTATAACCATTATTTTGGGTGGAACAATTTTAGCCTTAATTACTTGGTTTCATGAATTTACAGGGGTTCACTTTTGGTTGTATGCATGGGGACTAGTTACTCTTTTTTCTGTATTCATGAATATGTTTTATTCAAAGCTTATAGTACCATTATTCAATGAACAAACCCCCTTAAAAAATGGAGAATTAAAAGACGCCATAACCAAATACACAAATTCTGTAGGATTTAAATTAAATAATATATTTATAATTAATGGTTCAAAACGTTCAACAAAAGCCAATGCTTATTTTTCTGGTTTTGGAAATCAAAAACAAATTACACTTTATGATACACTAATTAAAGATTTAACTAATGATGAAATAGTTGCTGTTTTAGCACATGAAGTGGGACATTATAAAAAAAAACATCTTATTTTTAATTTAATAGTTTCAATAATAATTACCGGTATCACTTTATTCTTGTTATCCTTGTTTATTAATACACCAATATTTTCCCTAGCATTAGGAGTTACAATTCCTAGCTTTCACATCGGTTTAATTTCATTTGGGATTTTATATTCACCAATCTCTGAAATTACAGGAATGTGTATGAATTATATGTCTAGAAAATTTGAATATCAGGCTGACAATTATGCAAAAAAAACATTTTCGAGTAAACCATTAATTAGTTCTTTAAAAAAATTATCTAAAAATAGTTTAAGTAATCTCACCCCACATCATTTATACGTTTTTATTCACTACTCACATCCTACACTAATAAACAGAATTAAAAACTTAAAGCAATAAACTCAACTTAAAAATTTGCTCAAACATAATTTTTATACTACATTCATTACTTGCTTAAAAGCATCATATTTTAAAAATTTTTTTCAATTTTTCTTGATATACACAAACTAATTATTGAATTACAAAGCAACCATAGAAGAAGAAAATAAAGAAATAGCTAAACGCTATAAAAATCTCTTAAAAGAAACCTATCAAACACTATCAAGATCTGATAAATTAATGATACGGAAAGCATTCAACCTATCTGTTGAAGCCCATTCTAATCAGAGAAGAAAAACTGGTGAACCTTATATTTTTCATCCAATCTCTGTTGCTAAAATAGTAGCTAATGAAATTGGATTAGGTGCCATATCTATTGCAGCGGCTTTATTACATGACGTAGTTGAAGACACAAAATATACTCTTGATGATATTGAACGTTTATTTGGGGAGACTGTAGCTAGAATAGTTAGTGGCCTTACAAAAATTTCTAGTCTAAAAAAAGACAAAGATCATTCTATACAGGCAGAAAATTTTAGAAAAATGCTACTTACTTTACATGATGATGTTCGTGTGATTTTGATTAAAGTAGCAGACAGACTGCATAATATGCAAACAATGGATGCAATGCCTGTATACAAACAAGTAAAAATTGCTTCAGAAACATTATATATATATGCTCCCTTAGCACATCGACTTGGATTATACAATATAAAAACTGAGTTAGAAGATTTAGGACTTAAGTATACAGAACCGGAAGTATATAATGATATTTTAAGTAAAATAAGTGAAAGTAAAGAAGATCAAGACAACTATATAAAATCATTTGAAAATACCTTAAATAGTGGTTTGAGTAATGAAAACTTTAAATATCAAATTAAAGGTCGATTCAAGTCTATTTATTCAATAAGAAGAAAAATGCGTAAGCAAAATGTTTCTTTTGATGAAGTTTATGATAAGTTTGCTATTAGAATAATTTATGAACCCTCCTCTAAAGATGAAAAATTTGATGCCTGGAAAATTTATTCAATAGTTACAGATTATTTTAAACCAAATCCGTCTCGATTAAGAGATTGGATTTCTCAACCAAAATCTACAGGTTATGAGGCATTACACATTACTGTGGTTGGACCAGAAGCAAAATGGGTGGAAGTTCAAATTCGATCAAGTAGAATGGATGAAATAGCAGAAAAAGGTTATGCTGCTCATTTCAAATACAAGCAAGGTGAAGAAAGTGATAATGGTCTTGATGGTTGGTTAAACCGATTAAAAGAAACTCTTGAAAATCAAAGTATTAATGCTGTTGATTTTGTAGAGGATTTTAAATTAAACTTGTACGCTAAGGAAATTTATGTATTTACTCCTAAAGGAGATCTAAAATCTTTACCTAAAGGAGCTTCGGCATTAGATTTTGCTTTTTCAATTCATACTGATGTTGGATTAAAATGTAGGGGGGTAAAAGTTAATGGTAAGTTAGTTCCTTTAAGTTTTGAGCTCTCCAGTGGTGATCAAATTGAAGTATTTACGACTTCTAACAATAAACCAAATGCTCGTTGGTTAGACTTTGTTATTACAGCTAGAGCAAGAACAAAAATTAAAACTGCATTAAAAGAACAAGAAAAAAAGATAGCAGAAGAAGGAAAAGCAATCTTAGCAAGAAAATTACGACACTTAAAAATAACCTTTAATGAAAAGTCATTAAATGAGTTAGTTGTGTTTTTCAAATTAAAAACTAGCTTTGATTTATTTTTCAGGATTGGTAATGGTGCTATTGATAATACTCAACTTAAAAACTTTGTAAGTCAGAGAAATAATACTATTGTAAACTTCTTTAAGAAACGTTTAACAAGAGCTCCCTCTAAAGAGCTGATTAATAAAGAAGAAGTTTCTACAAAATATGATGATCTTGTTTTTGGAACAGAAGAGGAAAAATTAGATTATACTGCATCAAAATGTTGTAAGCCTATTCCTGGAGACAAAGTATTTGGTTTTATTACTATAAATGAAGGAATTAAAATTCATAAAAATGATTGTCCAAATTCAATTTCATTACAATCTAATTATGCCTACAGAGTTATTAAAGCCAAATGGATAGATTCTACAAATCAAGAATTTAAAGCCATATTAAAAGTGAGTGGAGAAGACAATAAGGGAATTGTAAATAATTTAACTAAAATTATTTCGAACACTATGGATGTATTTATACATAGTATAAATATTGCAGGAAATGAAGGAATATTTGATGGAAAATTATCGATTAGTGTAAAAAATAGAACTCAACTCAATAAGTTGATAGAAAGTATAAAAAAGGTAGAAGGTGTAAAAAAAGTGCAACGTGTTAATACTATGTAAATAACCTTCTACAAAAACATTTATTTATATCAATAATAACATTAAATTTGTTTACTTATAAAGTGATATTATGGTCTCAAAAAACAATCAAGAAGTTGTAAAAAGGGTATTCACAACCTTTTTAGAAGAGAACAAGCACAGGAAAACTCCGGAGAGATACGCAATCTTGCAAGAAATCTATGATGTAGATGAACATTTTGATATAGAATCTCTGTATATCAATATGAAAAATAAAAACTACCGGGTAAGTAGAGCAACATTATACAATACAATTGATTTATTGCTTGATTGTGGTCTTGTTAGAAAACACCAATTTGATGGTCAGTCAATGGCTCGTTATGAAAAAAGTTATTTTGACAAACAACATGACCACGTAATTCTTACGGATTCAGGAGAAGTAAAAGAGTTTTGTGATCCTAGAATTCAAGTCATCAAAAAAACAATAGAAGAAGTTTTTGACATAAATATTCACAATCATTCACTATACTTTTACGGAACAAAAAAACAATCAAAAAACTAATTTTAGAATTAAATTACATGGGGGTAGATTTATTACTTGGTCTTCAATGGGGAGATGAAGGAAAAGGAAAAATTGTAGATGTTCTTACCAAGAACTATGATATTATAGCAAGATTTCAAGGAGGACCAAATGCTGGTCATACTCTTATTTTCGATGGTCATAAACATGTTTTACATACTATTCCTTCAGGAATATTTCATAAAAGTGCTTTGAATGTTGTTGGGAATGGTGTTGTTATAGATCCTGTTATTTTTAAAAAAGAATTAGAAAATCTGGATAAACATAACATAGATTATGAATCTAAGTTACTCATTTCTAGAAAAGCACATTTAATTTTACCAACTCACCGATTGCTAGATGCTGCCTCAGAAACTTCTAAAGGTAAAGCTAAAATTGGTTCTACTCTCAAAGGTATAGGTCCAACATATATGGATAAAACCGGTAGAAATGGAATGAGGATTGGAGATTTAGAAATGGAGAATTGGAAAGAGAAATATCAAGCACTAACTTCTAAGCATATCAAAATGTTAGATTTCTTCAATGTAGATATTCAATATAATTTAAAAGAATTAGAGGAAGAATTTTGTGAGGGTGTTGATAAATTAAGAAGATTACAATTTATTGATAGTGAAGAATTTCTAAATAATGCGGTTAAAGAAAAGAAAACAATACTTGCTGAGGGAGCTCAGGGTTCTTTATTAGATATTGATTTTGGAACTTATCCCTATGTGACCTCTTCTAATACAACTGCAGCGGGAGCTTGTACTGGCTTAGGCGTAGCCCCTAACAGGATTGGTGAAGTGTTCGGTATATTTAAAGCCTATACGACAAGAGTTGGCTCTGGTCCGTTTCCAACAGAATTGTTTGATAAAGATGGAGCAAAAATGGCGAAAGTAGGTCATGAATTTGGAGCAACTACTGGTAGACCAAGAAGATGCGGGTGGTTAGATTTAGTTGCTTTAAAATATGCTGTAGACATCAATGGGGTTACCCAATTAATGATGATGAAAGGTGATGTTCTCTCTGGATTCAAGACATTAAAAGTTTGTACATCCTATAATTATAAAGGAAAGGAAATTAGTCATTTACCTTATAATATTGAGCCAGAAAATGTTTCTGTAAATTATTCTGAATTTAAGGGATGGGATGAAGATTTAACAAAGATGACTTCTGAAGATCAATTACCTAAAAACTTACTAGACTACGTAGCTTTTGTTGAAAAAGAAACTGGTGTACCTGTTAAAATTGTATCTGTAGGTCCTGATAGAAAGCAAACTATTATTAGATAGTTTTATAGTATAATTAAGAAACTTTGGGTTGTCATTTCAGTATTTTAGCCAAAAGAAATTTAAAGTTTGAAAAAATTACTGATCATATTTTTTATTTTAACTTCATCTACAGGATTTTCTCAACAAAAGAAAATTATATATGATGCTGATTTACAGTTTGTTGATGAGGAAAAATATCCTGGAGCAACAGTACTCATAGGAAATGTGAAAATGATTCACGCTGGTGCTATCTTAACCTCAAAAAAAGCTTTTTATTATAAAAAAGATAACTTTTTCAAAGCTATTGGTGACGTAATAATCAATCAAGGAGATACGGTAAAACAATACAGTAATTACGTAGATTACGATGCAAATTTTAAGAAATCTGTTTCTTGGGGAGATGTTGTTTTAGAGGATCCAACCATGACATTAACAACAGATACACTCTATTTTAATAGAGCTAGTCAATTACTTTTTTATAAAGATCATGCTGTAATTAAAGATGAGACTAATGTTTTAAAAAGTAAAAACGGAAACTACTATTTAGAAAATAAGAAATTTACTGCAACAACTAAAGTTACCGTTACCAATCCAGATAATATAATAGCTTCAAATCATTTAGACTATTATACCAATTCAGGACATGCTTTTTTATATGGGCCATCTACTATAACTAATCAAAAAGATAATAATAAAATATATTCTGAAAGAGGGTTTTACAATACAAAAACAGATATATCACATTTTGTAAAAAATGCCAAGCTTTATTTAGATGATCGAACTATAGAAGGTGATAGTTTATTCTATGATAAAGTTCGTGGATTTGCATCAGCTACAAATAATATTAAGGTAATTGACACTGCTGAAAATTTTATGGCTAGAGGAAATTATGCAGAATATTTTCAAAAAAAAGATTCAATTTATATGATTAAAAGAGCTGTAGCAATTTCTGTAGTAGAAAATGACTCAACTTTTATTCATGGTGATACGCTTCTAGTTACTGGAAAAAAAGAGCACAGAATTATTCGTTCCTATAATAATGTGAAGATTTTTAAATTAGATCTTCAAGGGAAATGTGACTCTTTACATACAAATCAGTCTACCGGTATTACAAAAATGTATGTAGATCCAATATTATGGTCTGAAAAGAGTCAAATCACTGGAGATAGTATTAAACTATTAAGTAATACAGAAACAGAAAAATTAGATTCTTTAAAAATATTAGGAAACTCATTTATTATTCAAAAAGATTCAATAGACCCGGAAAAATTCAACCAAATAAAAGGAAGAAATATGTATGGTAAATTTATTGATAATCAACTAAAAACGCTTCTAGTTAAAGGAAATGGTGAAGCAATCAACTTCAATAGAAACGATGAAGGAGTTTTAGAAACCATCACTAAACAATATTGTAGCAATATTCAATTTGATTTATTAGACAGTGAGATAAATGAAATTAAATGCTTAAATATGTCGGATGGCAAAACCTACCCTCCCTCATTGTATCCAGAAAATGACAAACGTTTAAAAGGTTTTATCTGGCGAGAATCTGAACAGCCAAAAACAAAAGAAGATATTTTTTTAAAAAACAATTGAGTTGAAAAAGAACATCAGAGAAAATCTGTTTCTTTAAGAATAAGAAAAATAGATTCAGAGAGAAATAAAATAAATCTATAAATTCTAGTGGTGAAAAATGATTTCTTTACATATCAAGCACAAACAAGTTCGTATCCTTTATCAATAGAGATAAAAAAAGCAAAAGGATCTTATATTTATGACAACAACGGAAAAAAATACTTAGATTTTGTTGCTGGAGTTTCTGCTAATAGCTTAGGACATCAACATCCAAAAGTTACTAGGGCAGTTAAAAAGCAATTGAATAAATATACACATGTGATGGTGTATGGAGAATTCATACAAGAACAACCTCTTCTGTTAAGTAAGCTTCTATCTTCTACCCTACCAAAAACATATAGTGTTTATCTAACCAACTCAGGAACAGAAGCCTGTGAGGGTGCGTTAAAATTAGCCAAAAGACACACCAAACGATATGAGATTGTTTCTGCACATCAGTCTTATCACGGAAACTCTCAAGGCTCTATGAGTGTATCCGGTGCAGAAATTCAAAATAGAGCTTTTAGACCATTAATACCAGGGTCAAAATTTATTAATTATAACTCATTGCAAGATTTAGAGAAAATAACTACTAAAACCGCTGCAGTTATTTTAGAAACAATCCAAGGGGGTGCTGGATTTATAGTTCCAAAGAATAATTATTTAAAAAAAGTAAAAAAAAGATGTGAGGAAGTAGGAGCGTTATTAATTTTAGACGAAATACAGACCGGAATTGGGAGAACAGGAAAATTTTGGGGGTTTGAACATCACGAAATTACTCCAGATATTATCATCACAGGAAAGGGTTTAGGAGGTGGAATGCCAATTGGTGCATTCATTGCAAAAAAAAATCTAATGGATTTATTGAAAGATAAACCTTCATTAGGACATATAACAACTTTTGGAGGACACCCTGTTATTGCATCTGCTGGGGTTGCTACTTTAAATACAATTCAAAATTCTAATTTAATTGAAGAAACTCTTGAAAAAGAAGTGTTAATAAGAAATCTTTTAACCCATCCAAAAATTAAAGAAATAAGAGGCAAAGGATTAATGCTTGCTGCTATTGTAGAATCAAATGAGATGGCTTCTAAGGTCATTCATAAATGCCTAGAATGCGGATTAATTTTATTTTTCCTTTTATTTGAAGGAAAGGCCATTAGAATTACTCCTCCTCTTACCATATCAAAAAAAGAGATTATAAAGGGCTGTAATATATTAAGAAAAGTAATTGATGAATTAGATTGATGAAGTGAATAATTGAAAATAAAAAACCTCCTAAATTAATTTAGGAGGTTTTTTATTTAGTTTTAAACTACTCGTTATGCATTTTGTTTTTTAATTAAGTTTAATGCAGAACCTTCGTTGTACCATTCAATCTGACCCGAATTATACGTATGATTTGTTTTTATTAGGTCTATACTACCGTCTTTGTGAATCACTTCAATAGTTAAGTTTTTCCCTGGGGAGAACTCATGTAAATCTATGAAGTTAAATGTATCGTCTTCTTGTATTAAATCATAATCTGATTCATTTACAAAAGTTAAGCCTAACATTCCTTGCTTCTTTAAATTGGTTTCATGAATTCTAGCAAAAGATTTAACTATTACTGCAACAACACCTAAGTGACGTGGCTGCATAGCTGCATGTTCTCTTGAGGAACCTTCTCCATAATTATGATCTCCAACTACTATAGAGTGAATACCGGCCTTTTTGTACGAACGTTGAACATCAGGAACCCCAGCATATTCTCCAGTAAGTTGATTTTTTACAAAATTAGTTTTCTTGCCAAAAGCATTTACTGCACCTATTAGTGTATTATTAGCAATATTATCTAAATGCCCTCTAAAACGTAGCCAAGGACCAGCCATGGAGATATGATCTGTAGTACATTTACCATGAGCTTTAATTAATAATTTTGCACCATTGATCTCTTTTCCTATAGGATTAAATGGTGTTAATAATTGTAAACGTTCAGAATCTTCATTAACAACAACTTTTACATGACTTCCATCACTTTCTGGAGCTAGAAATCCATTATCCTTAACCTCAAAACCTTTTGGCGGTAATTCCCATCCTGTTGGTTCATCAAACATCACCACATCTCCATTAGAATTTACAAGTGAATCAGTAAGAGGGTTAAAGTCTAATCTCCCCGCTATAGCAATAGCTGCTGTTATTTCTGGAGAAGCAACAAAAGCATGTGTATTAGGGTTTCCATCTGCTCGTTTTGCAAAATTTCTATTAAAAGAATGAACAATACTATTTTTTGGTGCATTTTTTGGATCGCTATATCTTGCCCATTGACCAATACATGGACCACAAGCATTTGTAAATATTTTTGCATCTAATTTTTCAAAAATTGATAAAATTCCATCTCTTTCTGCAGTATAGCGTACTTTTTCTGAACCAGGATTAATACCAAGATCAGCTTTCATTGTTAAGCCTTTGTCTAATGCTTGCTGAGCTATAGAAGATGCTCGAGATAAATCTTCATAAGAAGAATTAGTACACGAACCTATTAAACCCCATTCTACTTGAAGTGGCCATTCATTAGATGTGGCTTTAGCATTCATACTTTTACCAATTTCTGTAGATAGATCTGGAGTAAATGGACCATTTAACAAAGGACCTAATTCAGATAAATTAATTTCAATCACTTGATCGAAATATTGATCTGGATTTGTATATACTTCAGGATCTGCAGTAAGATAATCTTTTACTTTATTGGCAGCATCAGCAACATCTTCTCTATCGGTAGCTCTTAAATATCGCTCCATAGATTCATCATAACCAAAAGTTGAAGTAGTAGCACCAATTTCTGCTCCCATATTACAAATTGTTCCTTTCCCAGTACATGACATAGCAGTAGCTCCAGGTCCAAAATATTCTACAATAGCACCAGTACCTCCTTTTACTGTAAGGATTTGAGCAACTTTCAGGATTACATCTTTTGGTGCAGTCCAGCCAGATAATTTACCGGTTAACTTTACACCAATTAACTTTGGAAATTTTAATTCCCAAGCCATACCTGCCATTACATCTACAGCATCTGCACCACCTACTCCAATAGCTATCATTCCAAGACCACCGGCATTTACTGTGTGAGAATCTGTACCTATCATCATTCCACCTGGAAATGCATAATTTTCTAAAACTACTTGATGAATAATACCTGCTCCTGGTTTCCAAAAACCTAAACCATACTTATTAGAAACGGACTCTAAAAAATTAAAAACTTCACTACTTACAGAGTTTGCATGTTTCAAATCATTTGAAGCGCCTTCTTTGGCTTGTATTAAGTGATCACAATG
>Ga0233395_1000906_pt1 | contig 15015 bp, 16 predicted proteins | sample 27DmetaG_FD_186029 | JGI IMG/M metagenome (GOLD analysis project Ga0233395, IMG submission 186029) | Seawater microbial communities from Monterey Bay, California, United States - 27D | ecosystem: Environmental > Aquatic > Marine > Coastal | place: USA: California | collected 2016-10-12 | reverse complement strand
CCACCAGGACTTCCGCTAATCACGACTCTTTTGTTGTTTTGCATCTGTTAGTATTATGAAACCAGTATCTTTACACAAAAGTAAGTGCCTTAATGCAATCCAACACTCCCTCTGAAGATTTTTATTCACGCTTTTATGATCAACTGCTGCAATCTCAAAGTTGGCCAGGGTTTTATCTTTTTAAGTTTATAGTTAAATCTGAATCTCCTCATTTACAAGATCTTAAAGCTTTATTTGATTCAACAAAAGCTAATTTCACGGAAAAAAAATCCTCTAAAAACACGTTTACTAGCTTAAGCATTAAAATCAAAATGCAATCTCCGCAGGATGTAATTGCCATTTATAAAAAAAGTAGCACCTTAGAAGGCGTTATTGCACTATAACTTTTAGTCGGAATGCTTTGCGATTCAATTGATTTTACTAATTTGCATCATATTTATACTACATATTTTTACTAGCAACACTTTATGGATACCTTGCAATACAATACTAAGCGCAAGCAATTAATTATCCCAGAATACGGGAGACACATCCACTTGATGATCGAACAAGCCATTGCGGAACCCAATGTGGAGGAGCGCAATAAAAAGGCAAAGGCCATCATTGGGGTTATGGGAAACTTAAATCCTCACCTTAGGGATGTGCCCGATTTTCAGCATAAACTGTGGGATCAATTTTTTATCATGGCCAATTTTGACATTGATGTTGAAAGCCCTTTTGAAAAACCTCAAAAGGAATTATTGGACATGAAACCTGAAAAACTTCCTTACCCTCAAAATTTTCCTAAGTATCGTTTTTACGGAAATAATATCAAACGCATGATTGATGTAGCTATAGTATGGGAAGAAGGAGAATTAAAAGACGTTCTTGTTTTTACTATTGCCAATCATATGAAAAAGAATTTTTTGAGCTGGAACAAGGATACTGTTGAAGATGTGGTCATATTAGCCCATTTGGACGAATTATCAGGAGGAAAATTGAAAGTTGCTGCAAGCCAACTTCCGCTCAGTGAGTCTGCTGACTTAATGAAATTTAAACACAAAAACGGAAACGGACCTAGTAGTAATCATAGCAAACCAAGAAAACGTAATAACAGGAAACGTTACTAAAATAGATGGAATCATTTGTTATTGAAGGTGGTCAACCCTTGCTAGGCTCCATTACTCCACAAGGAGCAAAAAATGAAGCATTACAAATTCTGTGTGCTGTTTTACTCACTAGCGAGTCTGTAACTATTCACAATATCCCAGACATTGTAGATGTTAATAAACTCATCCAACTCTTAAAGAATTTTGGGATTGTCGTTGAAAAAATATCCAATGGAAGTTTTCGGTTTACTGCTGCCGTGGTTCAAATGGACTATTTGAGTTCAGATCAATTTAAAATTGATGGGAAAGGACTTCGAGGCTCAATCATGTTGGTCGGTCCACTACTAGCTAGATTTGGCAAAGGGAGTATTCCTAGGCCTGGTGGAGATAAAATAGGAAGAAGACGTCTCGATACCCATTTTGAAGGACTCGTTAAGTTAGGAGCACAGTTTAATTATAATAAAGAAGATTATTTCTATAGTGTCGAGGCCAAAAAACTAAAAGGAACAGACATGCTCCTTGACGAAGCATCCGTGACTGGAACTGCAAATATCGTAATGGCTGCGGTATTAGCAGAAGGAACAACAACGATCTACAATGCAGCTTGTGAGCCCTATCTTCAACAACTTTGTGGAATGTTAAATCGAATGGGAGCCAAAATTAGTGGGATCGGCTCAAATCTACTCCGCATTGATGGGGTTAAATCATTAAAAGGAACAGAACATACCCTTTTACCTGATATGATTGAAATTGGTAGCTGGGTTGGATTAGCTGCCATGACGCAAAGTGAAATTACCATTAAAAACGTCAGTTGGGAATTTTTGGGTCAAATGCCAAGTATCTTTAGAAAATTGGGGATAACGATAGAACAGCGTGGAGATGATTTGTTTATTCCAGCGCATAAAGAAGGATACGAAATTCAAAACTATATCGATGGATCCATTTTAACCATCTCAGATGCCCCTTGGCCTGGGTTTACTCCAGATTTACTCAGTATCGTTTTGGTTATTGCTACACAAGCTAGAGGCAGTGTTCTCATACATCAAAAAATGTTTGAAAGTCGTTTGTTTTTTGTAGATAAACTCATCGATATGGGTGCAAAAATTATTCTCTGTGATCCGCATCGTGCTACGGTAATAGGACACGATTTTAAATCACAGTTAAAAGCCGCTACTTTGACCTCTCCAGACATTCGAGCAGGAGTTTCACTTTTAATAGCCGCCCTATCAGCTAAAGGCAAAAGTACTATTCACAATATCGAACAAATTGATCGAGGTTATGAAAACATTGATGTTCGTTTAAAAAACATTGGCGCGAAAATTGAAAGGATAAAAAGTTGAAAACAACACGTCCCATGAAATTCAATTTATCTTTCCTACTCTCCCTTTACCTTTTTTCTCACATTGCTTTAAGTCAGACATCGCTTTTAGGCCAAGTTATTGATGATTTAACAGAAGAACCTTTACCCTATGTAAACATAGGTTTAGTAGAAAAAAATATTGGCACTGTCTCTGACGATGCCGGTTATTTTGAATTGGAAGCCCCTTTAGATCGATATGCTGATGCCCTCTTACGTTTTTCAATGATAGGTTTTGAGCCGCAAGATTTTAGACTGAATGATTATGTAAAGCAACAAATTTTAACCGTGCGTTTAAAAGAAAAAGCTACCACCTTAGAAGAGGTAGTTTTAACCACTAAAAGAAATAAGTACCAGACTAAGGTTTTGGGAAATAAAACTTCCTCTAAACTCATATATGCAGCATTTACAACAAACAAACTTGGAAATGAAATGGGTTTTATTGTCAGGGGACGTAAAAACCCTATGATTTTAAAAAAATTCAATCTTTCCCTTGTAGAAAATGATTACGGCCCCATTCGCTTTCGGTTAAATTTTTATGCTGTCAAGGAGGGACTCCCAGACCAAACCCTATTGAATGAAAACATCATAGTAGAAACAGATATTAGCTCCGGTATTGTAAGTAAAGACCTCTCCCCTTATGAAATCGTTATAGATCAAGACTTTTTTGTTGCTATAGAATGGATTGAAGATTTAGGACCGGGTAAATTATTTTTCTCTGGAGGCTTCTTTGGCTCTCCCCTCATTGCGCGAGAAGTTAGTCAAGGAAAATGGTCTAAAGTGGGGTCTGCAAGTGTAGGAATGAATGTTGAAGTGCGCTACTGAGACTTATTTCTTTAAGGTCATTTCAATACAGGTTATGACAATTTTTTCAAAATATCAAAATTTATATCTTTCAATTTTTTGATATACAAGCAACCTTTACCTATTTTGTGTTTTCCTAATCCGTCAAAAGAAATGTCGGAAATATCAAACATTAAATAAAGAGTGAGTGCATTTTTACGTGGTGAAAAACCATGATAAACCAATCTCCCTCTCTCCCAGTTTTGTACTTATAATGAAACTCGCCAAAACCTACAATGGAAGTACCCCACATTTGACCTTTAGCTCCCGTAAGACGTTCCATAAGCTTGTATAGCTCCACTGTCAACTCTCTTCTCTTCCTCTACTATACCGTCTAAAAAAAGCTTTACGGTTACAGAGGTTGGTTGTGTTTTATTTTGGGACATGACTTTTTTTATCTAAAAGATAAAATATCATCTTTTAGATACTTTGTTATTACTAATGTTACGCTGGCGGGTACATTTAAAGCGTTCTACATTCTGAGACCTATTTTTACTGTGCTTAGAACTCCTACCTTGCACCCGTGCCCGCCACATTTTAAAACTAGACGTTTTCATCTCCCTTCTCATCAGTTTAATGACCTCTTGTTCTTTAAGTCCGAATTGAACGAGTATCGCATCAAAAGGCGTGCGATCTTCCCAAGCCATTTCGATAACTCTGTCAATTTGTTCTTCTGTTAAGCTTTTCTTTTCTTTCATCTTATTTGTCTTCGATTTTCTAGAGTATGACGCTTTAAGATCCGCTTACTCTCTCTGTGAACTTCTGGATTTTTGTGCATCTTCCAAAGAATATCTGATGCAAACTTTCTTGTCTTCTCAAGGCTTACGATAGGATTGGGATAAGCTATCCCCTTTTCAAATTGATAGATTTCTTCTTCTAAAGGAGTAATTTCCCAAGGGGTATGCACCAATTCTGCCGGAAGCATCTTAAATTCGGGGATCCACTGTTTAGTGAAGTTTCCATAGGGATCGTGTTCTTGTCCGTTTTTTACTGGGTTATATATCCTCAAGGTATTGATCCCAGTTTCTCCTGCTTGCATTTGTAGTTGTGGAAAATGAATTCCGGGTTCAAAATCTAAAAATTGTTGCGCCAAAAATGCGGAACAAGCTTGCCAAGGCTGCCATAATTGGTGAACAAAAAAAGAAACAACTAACGCGCGCATTCGAAAGTTTAAATACCCTGTTTCTTTTAGACAACGCATAGCGGCATCAACCATAGGAACTCCAGTTTGCCCTTGTTCCCAAGCTTGAATAAAATCAGTTTTTACTGGCTTTAACAGTTGATGATAACCCTTATTCACACTGTGGAACTCCATGCTGGATTCCATTTCAAATTTTTGAATGAAATGAGATTGCCAGCGAAGACGCGATTCAAAGGCTTTGATCCCAAAACCTTTTTTACCTTTACCTTTTTCTAATTCGGTACGTTGCAAAACCTCGCGCATAGAAAGGTTTCCATAAGCGATATAGGGTGAAAGGCGGCTACAACTTTTTCGAGCTAAATCGGGTTTTGATATGTGTGTTTGATAATGGATATGGCGTTCAGAGAGAAAAGAATCCAAATAACGATAGGCATAGGTAGTTCCGCCAGGCTGCACTTGGGGCGGAGTCTTAGTATTCAAATTGAGCAATACAAAGTGCTCTTTTATTTTATTTGTGATTTTTTTTGAAAGAAAGTTCTTCGCTGATGGAAAAGGAATAATCGCTTGCTGCATAAAAGAGTCCCAAAGCTTGATCCAATTTTCACGATCTTGAAGCCCCCTGAAAACACCTTGTTGCCTAAACTCAGTCCATTCTAATCGCTGGTTATCGCACCACTTTTTCACTTCCAAATCTCGTTTATAAGTAAGTGCAACTCCTGTTTCATAATGTGAATACAAAGCTTGTACATCAAAGTGATTTTTCAACTGCTCCAAGGCGGGAATCACCTCGCCTTCTACTGCCAAAACCTCGGCATTAAAAGATTGAAGTTTTTTGTTCATGTCCGTCAAAGATTCTTTTATAAAGTTTAAATGACGACTGCTGAAGTGGTTTTCTTCAATTAAAGTGTTTTCAGCTACATACAATAGTAAAACTGCTTTGTGATTCAAAAGGGCTTCAGATAGAGCCTGATGATCTTGTAAACGCAGATCGCGTTTTAACCATACGATCGCTATAGGAAGGAATTTAGTAGGCATTAGGTTGAGATAATATTTCCCCAGCACGAATTTTGATTGCTGTTAATTCTTCCCCAGGAATCTTTTCTAATAAGCGCAACATCATTGCCATACGATTGTTTTTAGCGAAATGCTCTTTTTTATCATCTAAAAAGTTCCAATACATACTGTTAAATGGACAAGCGTCTGCACCCAATCGTTTTTTCTTGTCGTAGGCACAACCTTCGCAATAGTTCCCCATTTTGTTGATATACGCAGCAGCAGAGACATAGGGTTTGGTAGCAACGATACCTCCGTCTGCCCACTGACTCATCCCTCTTGTGTTAGGAAGCTGTACCCATTCTACGGCATCAGCGTAAACTCCTAGAAACCAAGCATCAACCTCATCGGGATCAACTTGTGCCAATAATGCAAAATTTCCTAGTATCATAAGGCGTTGAATGTGATGCGCATAAGCGTGGTCTAAAGAATTGCAAATACTTTGTTTTAAACAATTCATTTTTGTGTTTCCGGTCCAATAAAAATCAGGGAGTTTATTATAATTTTCTAGTATATTTTTTTTCTTGTATTGTGGCATTTGAGTCCAATAAATTCCTCTCATGTATTCCCTCCAACCTACAATTTGCCTTACAAAACCTTCAACCTGAGAAAGAGCTATGTCTTCTGTGTTCTCTCGATAATATGCAATGACTTTTTCTACAACCTCCAATGGGCTAATCATTTTAGTATTCAAGCCAAAGGAAAGACGGGAATGAAACAAATTGAGTTCCTCAGTATGCATAGCATCTTGATAATCGCCAAAGTGTATAAGTAACTTTTCACAAAAATAATCGAGTTGCTCTAGTGCAGCTACTCGATTGAGAGGATAAATAAAGTTCTCCGGATCAAAGGTTCCAATGCTTGATACTTCTTGCGCTTCAAATAATCTATGCAAATCGGAAAGGGTCTCCTTTTCAGGGTAAAAGACTTCCGGTATTTGAGGACTTCCTTTCCACTTTTTTCTATTATTTTTGTCAAAATTCCATTGTCCTCCTTCGGGTTGTTCTCCGTGCATTAGCAGGTTAAACTTTTTGCGCATTTTACGATAGAAGAATTCTAAAACATATTGTTTCTTACCTGTAAAATACTCCTGGAGTTCCTCCTGAGAGGCCATAAAATGATAGCTGTCCACTTCAGCACTGGGAATCGAAAGTGACAAACAGAATTCTTTGAGTTGTTGTGAGAGACGATATTCGTCTGGACTTTGATATTCAAAAGAGCTGACCTGATGTTGTTTTAAGATTTTTTGAAGGTTGCGAACTAAATCTTGACTGTTTTCTGGGGCGTCCAGTTTTAAGTAATAAGTTTGATGGCCTCTAGTCTCTAAAACGTTACTGAAATGACGCATCGCGCCAAAAAAAGCAATTAGCTTTTGAATATGATGAGGCGCATAATCGGTTTCCTGCCGCATTTCCATCTGAACATACAACACCTGCTCTTCTACGCTGTTAAACCAAGGGTGGTTTTCATTTAATTGATCTCCTAAAAGTAAACGAAGCTTCATTCGAAAAGAGATTTTTGGTTCCAAAGACGTTGAAATTTACCACCCTCATCATAACGTTCTGCTTGTCCACGAACATTAAATTTTCGATCTCTAGGATCGTTACCAACCCCGGAGACATACATCCAGTTTCCGTAGTTGCTGTGCACGTCATAATCGATAAGCATTGCTTCAAAATAGGCTGCCCCCATCCTCCAGTCCATCAGCATATCTTTAGCAAAGAAGGAGGCTACATTTTGTCTTCCTCTATTACTCATCCACCCAGTCTTTTTGAGTTCAATCATGTTAGCATTTACAAAAGATTCTGATGTCTCACCCTGAACCCATTGGTTAAAAGAGGAAGCGTTGGTATGCCATTTGTAACTTTTTCCAAGAATTCCTTCTAATTGAAAAATCTGATCCCCGTGTTTTAATGAAATAAACTTAAAATAATCCCGCCATAACAATTCAAAGATCATCCAATAGGTAGACTGATTCTTTTTTACCTGCTTTTCGTATGCTTTAACCTCCCAGTAGATTTCCCTGGGAGATAGGGAACCGTTTGCCAACCACCCTGAAAATTTAGAGCTATAATCTCTCCCCAACAAACCGTTTCGGGTTTGCTTATAAAATGAAAGCTTTTTTGTTTCCCAAAAATATTGATCGATACGTTCTTTACCAGCCTTACTTCCTCCTTTAAAAGGGAAAGCAGAATTTGGGTGGGTATGATACATTTTAAAACCGAGGTCATCTAGCGTGGGGATTTGGGGCTCTATATCCAAAAGATTTTCTTGATCAAAAATCCTTGGTTCTCCAAGACAGGGTCTCACTTGGCTCATTTTCTCGCACTGCTTGCGAAAAACAGTAAATACCTCAGGAATGCTTTCTAAATCCATGGGCACCTCTTCGGGATGAAACAAAAATTGATCATAATAAGTGTGAACTTGGACTTGAGGATTGATTTGTTTTTGAACAGCCAAAGCAGTATTTCGTTCTTCTTGCAACCATTCTTTTTGATAATAGAGGTCGGTGATATCAAGTTGTTCAATCCATTGCGGTAAACTTACTTCTGGCGCCTTTGTTTCAATAATCAAACTTATATTTTTTGCTTTAAGGCTTGCTTTAAGTTCGCTTAAGGTTTCTAAAAGAAATTGAGTTCTGAAAACTTCTGTTTTTTTAAAACCCCAAGGAGTTTCTCGATAATTTTTTGGATCAATGCTGAAGTAAACAACGAGTTTTCGGAAGTTTTTTGAAACCTCGTTAAAACCAAAATGATCCGTAACGCGTAAGTCATTACGAAGCCATATTAAAGCTTTTTTTGTTCTGTCTTGCATTTTTTACTACAATATTTAACCTGTTCCCAATTGTATTTCCACTTTTTTCTCCAGCTAAAAGGTCGTTTACATACCACACAGATTTTTTGAGGCAAGTTTTTTTTTAAAACGCGCTTCATACAGTGTTTAATGCTGCTTTGAAGGTGTTCAGGCAGCGTTCTCTGGCCTTTTTATGATCTACTATGGGTTGAGGATAGTCTAAGTCTTGGAAGTTGGATACCCATTTTTTGATATACCGCAATTCTTTGTCAAATTTTTTTACCTGCTCTGTTGGGTTAAAAATTCTAAAATAGGGAGCAGCATCTACACCACAACCTGCAACCCACTGCCAATTGCCTACATTGCTAGACATTTCGTAATCCAGAAGCTTTTCAGCAAAATACGCCTCCCCCCATCTCCAATCAATCAACAAATGTTTGCATAAAAAGCTACCGACCAGCATTCTTACTCGGTTGTGCATAAAGCCCGTTTCGTTCAATTCACGCATACCAGCATCAACTAAGGGGTAGCCCGTTTCCCCAGCGCACCACTTTTTAAAATCATTTTCATCATTACGCCACTCAATACGATCGTATTGAGGCTTAAAACTATTCTTTTGAGTATGTGGGAAATGCCATAATATTTGCATAAAAAATTCTCTCCAAATCAATTCCTTTAGAAATGTGGAGTTGGATCGAGCTGCTGCCTGAAGAACCGCTTTTCTTACACTTAGTGTTCCAAAACGTAACGCTGTTCCTATGCGAGAGGTTTTATCCAAATAAGGAAAATTTCTTGTTGCTTCGTATTCATCAATCAGGGTGTCGTTAAAGACATGCTTTGGTTGGGGTACCGAACTTTTGGAAAAACCTAAATTAGAAAGACTGCTCGTGGGGAGATCCTTCTCGTTATAACAACGGCCTAACAATTCTTCCGAGGGAAAGTGTTTGACTGCTAAGGATTCAAAATGACTTATCCACTTCCTAGAATAAGGAGTATATATTTTGTATGGGGTTCCGTCATCTTTAACTACTTCATCCTTAGCAAAGATGACTTGGTCTTTATATTGTTCAAAACCGATGTTCTTTTTTTCAAGAAAATCTTTTATTTCCCGATCTCTTTGTGAAGCATAGGGTTCGTAATCTTCGTTGCAAACCACCTTCTCTATAGACCACTTGTCCAAAAGTTTTTCTAAAACAGCCTTAGGGGTGCCATGATATATTCCAACATTACATCTGTTCCTCTTCATAGCAATATCAATGGCACCTAAGGCCGATAGAATGAATTCTACTCGTGCATCCTGTTTTGGAAGCTTTTCCAAAATATTTGAGTCGAAAATAAAAATTGGAATGACTTTGTTTTTTCCGCTCAATGCCATATAAAGTCCATGATTGTCCTCTATTCTTAAATCGCGTCTAAACCAAAACAAAGTATGTTTTTCCAACTCTTTCAGGTTTTTAAATTTCCAATTCCTCCGTCAAGCTGTAACACTCTTCCGGTCATCCAACTACTTTCTTCCCCAAGTAAAAAAGTTGCAGCTTGTGCAATTTCCTTGGCACTTCCTATTCTTCCTAAGGGGTGTCGTTCATTCGCTTTTTCTTTTTTAACATCATTATTTAAAAATTTTGATGCAAGGGGTGTGTCAACCAAAGAAGGAGCAATGGCATTGACCCTAATCTTGGGTGCAAATTCTGCGGCCAAAGAACGTGTAAGCCCTTCTATAGCTCCTTTTGAAGCTGCTACAGAACTGTGAAATGGCATTCCTGTTTGAACAGCCACGGTGCTGAAAAAAACTACTGATGCATTTCCGCTAGCACTTAAATGACTTAGTACAGATTTTAAAGAATTGATCGCACCCGTAACATTTATTTGAAAATCTTTTTCAAAAGCTTCAACAGATAATCCTTTAAAAGGTCTGAGGTTGATGCTTCCAGGACAATAAACAAATCCATCTAGTTGTTCTGGTAGCAATGAGGTGTCTAAATTCTCCGTGGTAGCGTCAAAGGGTAGGTGATTTATATGTAGACCTCTGAGGTTTTCATTTGACCTACTTGCAATATAAACAGTGTTCTCTGGAGAAAGTAATTCGGCCAAAGCCAAGCCAATACCTGAGCTACCACCAATAATCAATATGTTTTTGTTTTGTATCATGAGGGATAGGATCCGAATAATTCTAATAATGCTTTTTTTCTGTAATCAAATATTTCTTTAAGCTTAGGAGCAACAAGAAATGGGTGGACCATTCTTCCTAAAATTCCCAACGGTATTTTGTAATCTACTATGTCTATCATTTCTACTCCCTTATTTATCGGTTTTATAAAATGCTTGTGATGCCATAGTGCGTAGGGTCCAAAACGCTGTTCATCTACAAAATATTCCCCTTCCTTTACATGAGTGATTTCTGTAACCCAACTTGTAGGAATTCCTAAAATTGGAGTTACTATGTACTGTATAATTTGACCTGCATACATCCGATCTGCAATCCCACTAACTATTTTAAAACCCATATAATCTGGGGTAATACGTTTTAAATTTTTGGGGTCAGACAAGAAATCCCATGCCTCGTTTTGAGTAATAGGAAGGTTTTGAATCGTCTTTAAACGATAAATTTTCATATACTTGTTTTTTACAAACTTACAAAATGTTTAACTATTATGTGTTATAATTAAACAATTATGCTATCCTAATTATCAACATCTAAGGAAAAAGAGTATAATTTCTCATCAAGAATGAAAATTATATATTTGAAAAAACAAAAAACCCAAACAATGAAATATTTAAAATTTATAATCCTTTTGTTTTGCACGACCGGTGTGGCTCAAATTCAAACACCTCAACCCAGCCCTAGTGCTACTTTTAAGCAAACAGTAGGTTTAACCGAGGTTGCAGTTTCCTATTCTAGACCTGCAATGCGGGGAAGAACGATAATTGGAGATTTGGTTCCTTATGGAAAGTTATGGAGAACAGGAGCAAATGCTAATACAAGCATTCAATTTAGTGATGATGTCTCTGTAGGAGGAAAGAAGTTAGCTGCTGGAGCCTATGCCTTATATACACGTCCAGGAATTTCTATGTGGGAAGTTTTTTTCTATTCAAAATCAGATAATTCAGGGCTCCCAAGGGAGTGGAACCCTGCTTCTGTTGCAGCCGTTTTAGAAGTTGAAACTAAAGTCCTTGATAAAGCGGCAGAATATTTTACAATTTCTATCGATGAGATGAGTTATGATAGTGCCTCTATTCGTTTAGCATGGGAAAATACTGAAATACAGATTCCTTTTGAAGTTCCAACGGATGAAAAGACCATGGCTTCTATCAAGAAGACAATGAAAGGGGATCCCAAATGGCGAGATTACTACAGTGCTGCGATTTATTACAGAGAAAGTAATCGGGATTTACAAAAAGCAAAAAAATGGATGGCTAAGGCAATTGAATTAGATGGAGGAAAATATTATATGTATCGTCAACAAGCATTAATATTAGCGGATTTAAATGAGAAAGAAGCGGCCATTGAAGCATCTAAAATGTCATTAAAACTAGCAAAAGAAGTTGGAAATGAGGACTATGTCCGTCTCAACACCAAAGCCATTGAGGAATGGTCTAAATAAATATCAAAACCACCTTCGGGTGGTTTTTTTAATTCTTATCTCTGGATTTGTACCCTACATTTAACACCAAACCAATTATCACTAAAAAGGTTCCGAGTAAGTGCAAAAAATTATAACCCTCGCGTAAAATAAAAACACCAAAGATTAGAGTAAATAATACCTCGATATATTTAAATGGAGCCACCATATGAGCCTCAGCATTCTGAAATGCTTTCGTCATAAACAGTTGCCCAAAAAAACCGAACAAACCCAAACTACCCATCATTACGAGATCCTCTGTTTTTGGAGCTACCCAAAAAAAGACACTACCGATACCCCCTACAGTTGTAGCAATAAGCATAAAATAATGAACGACAACAACAGGATGGTCCCTATTGCCAATTCTAGAAATCAAAATATAGACTACAGCAGAAAAAAAAGCTGCAAATAAAACTAATAGCACTCCAAAATTAGAACCAGAAGGATCGTAACTTTTAATTAAAAACACTCCTATAAAAGCCATAATAAAGAAAAACCCTTGCAAGGGTTTAATTACTTCTTTTAAAAAAAAGATGGCTAGGATCGCTGCAAATATAGGAGAGGTATAGCGAAGGGTAACGGCACTTCCTACAGAAATATAGTGGATGCTCCAGAAGAACAGAACCATGGACGTAACCCCTGCTAAACCCCTATAAAAAAGAAGCTTTTTTTGATTGCCCCATTGAGGAATCTTTTTTGATTTTAATACACTAAAAGTTATGAGTAAGGAACCTAATGAACGAAAAAAAACAAGTTGAAAAGTAGAATAGTCAATTAGGTATTTTATCAACACATTCATAAATGCAAATGATAAGGTACTTAAAAGCATGAATTGAATCGCTCTACTAAAAGAAACTCCCAAAGATTATTTTTTTTGCAAAGATGCAAAATGGTTCTGGTTTCAGCTAAACAATGCCTTAGAAGACGAAATATATCTTATATTCGGGTGGAGAAAAAACCGACTATTTGTTTGAATTAAGTCTTTTTGATTTTATTATTGCTGCCACTTGCGCTTTTCTATTAGGTGTTTCTAAATCTGGAATTAAAGGAATAGCAGCCTTGATTGTTACAGGTTTCGCTTTAGTTTATGGAGCTAAAAATTCAACAGGGGTTTTAATGCCTTTACTTTTAGTTGGAGATCTGTTTGCAATTATCTATTACAAAGGTCATGTTCAATGGTCTTACATCGTGAAATTAATCCCTTGGATGGTCTTAGGAGTATTGATAGGTGTTTGGGGAGGGATTTATGTCTCTGAAGATTTATTTAAATATGGAATGGCAGGAATCGTATTGTTTAGTGTTGCCCTGATGTATTATATGGAAAACAAAAATGATAAAGCAGTCCCAACCCATTGGAGTTTTGCGAGTAGTATGGGGATACTTGCTGGTTTTACAACCATGGTAGGAAATCTCGCTGGGGCTTTTTCTAATATCTATTTCTTAGCAATGAGACTTCCAAAAAATGCCTTCATAGGTACAGCTGCATGGCTTTTTTTTATCATCAATTCCTTTAAAGTTCCCTTTCACATCTGGTCTTGGAAGACAATTAACGAAGTATCCTTTTACAAAAGCATCGTATTGGTACCTTTTGTGTTATTAGGATTAATAGTCGGTGTATTTTTGGTTAAAAAAATAAATGACGAACATTATCGCAAAATCATTCTTTTCTTAACTGCCCTAGGAGGTGTGGCCATTCTTTTTAATTAACCTTACAAAGTTTTACTACCTCTTGTAGCGTTTTTAAATCACTTTCTTTTAAAGTTTGATTTAAAAAGGAAAGCTCCTTATTAATTGTACTTGGAATTTCGATTTGAGCAAGGGATTTTCCACCAGATAAATGCAATGCTTTAAATCCTGCTTGTTTAAACTTAGTACAGTTAGATACTCCAATGCCGCTTCCTGGCATAATCATTATTTGAGATCCGTAGTTTGTGTTCCAATGTTCAAGTTTATGCAAGCCAGCGATTGCCTTTTCTTGTCCCCCAGCCGTTAAAACACAATCAAAACCTATATCTATGAGTTGAACCAGGGCTTCTTCCGGTTTACAAAGTACGTCAAAAGCTCGATGAAAGGTTATTTTCATTGAGCCCGCAAGGCTTTTCCATTTTTTGAGTATTGTCAAATCTAGATTGAAATCTTTGGTATGAGCCCCTACTATAACCCCATGGCATCCCAAATTTTTAGCTATTTCTATATTGGCTTCAATAAGTTTTTGTTCCTCTGCGTTGTAGCAAAAATGACCTTGTCTTGGGCGAATTAAACAATGTATGGGCAAGAGATCTATTTTAAGTGCTTCGGTAATAAATCCAGCTGAAGGTGTCAGACCTCCCACCTCTAGAGCAGCACATAATTCTATTCGATCTGCTTTTGCTTGAGCAGCAACTTTAATCGAGGAAAGGGACGCAGCACAAACTTCAATAAGCATAGATTTAAATTTATTTATTGAACAAGCTTAAAAGTAACAATAAATAGTACAACATTTCAGCTGCATTTTTTTATTAAAACAAAATAGTTGCTACATTAGGGGTTTATGAATAGACGAGACTTTTTAGATCAAAGCTCTGTGGGTTTTGCTGGCCTATTGGTTGCTCCTAAACTTACTGCTAGCTTCCCAAAAAAAGAAATTATAAAATCTGTAACGACAACAACCCCTTATGCTTTGAGCACATGGGATGTTCCTCAAGCAACCCTCCTTGCTGGCGAAGCTCTTGATAAAGGCTCACAAGGCCTAGAGGCAGCTGTTCATGGCGTTGCCTTCGAAGAAGCCAATCTTCAAAACACTACAGTAGGTAAAGGGGGAGCTCCAGATCGCGACGGAAATGTAACTCTGGATGCATGTGTAATGAATCACAAGGGAGATTGTGGGGCTGTTCTAGCCGTTGAAAACATTACTCATGTAGCTGCTCTAGCTAAAGACGTAATGGAAAAAACTCCACACGTCATAATCGCAGGTGCTGGTGCAAGAAAATTTGCTTTAGAACAAGGATATAAAGCAGAGAATCTCCTAACTAAAAATAGTAGGGATGCTTGGAAAAAATGGTTGAAAAAAGGAAATTATCAACCAGAAATCAACGTAGAAAATCATGATACCATCGGAATGCTATGTTCCGATATCTATGG